>PDWJ01004988.1_pt1 | contig 32713 bp, 26 predicted proteins | sample 1430881 | NCBI WGS metagenome assembly PDWJ01 (sample SAMN01162460, study PRJNA174530) | Oral metagenome, whole genome shotgun sequencing project. | biome: Marine environment; feature: Marine mammal; material: Swab sample of the gingival sulcus; isolation source: swab sample of gingival sulcus...
TCGGTTGCTTGCTACCAGCAGGCGCCCTCCTCGCTCCTACGCCGTGATTCCGCATCCTTCGCGCAGCTCGGTCCGGTAAGCTGATCAGCGCTCTAGGGGTGACTCTTGCGGAGGCGCTTCGGCGGCTGCGCCCCCTCGTCGGCCTCGGAGACGCGCCGGCGCAGCTCCCCCAGCCGCGCGCCGATCGCGACCTCTTCGCCGCTCTCGCAGGGCTCGTAGTAGCGCTGCCCCTGCAGCTCCGCCGGCAGGTAGTGCTCGGGGACGAAGTGGTCGCCGTAGTCGTGGGGGTAGCGGTAGGCCGCCCCAGCCTCCCTTTCGATGTTGGCCCGGGCCAGACCGGCCACGGCGTTTTTCAGCTTCGCCGGCACGGGCAGCGATCCTCGCCGCTGCACGGCCGCCCGCGCCGCGGCATAGGTGGTCAGCGCGCTGTTGGACTTCGGCGCGCAGGCTAGGTAGGTGCAGGCCTGAGTCATCGCCAGGGTGCCTTCAGGTAGGCCCACCAGCTCGTAGGCTTGCAGCGCCGCCACCGCCACGCTCAGCGCGCGGGGGTCGGCGTTGCCCACGTCTTCCGAGGCGAAGATCACCATCCGCCGCAGCACAAAGCGAGGATCCTCACCAGCCTCGAGCATCCGCGCCATGTAGTAGACTGCCGCGTCCGGATCGGAGCCACGCATGCTCTTGATGAAGGCGCTGACCACCGCGTAGTGCTCGTCGCCGCCCTTGTCGTAGGAGAGCTGGCGCCCCTGGAGCGCCTCCTCGACGTGGCCGCGCGAAAGGGCGCTGCCCTGCCCCGCCAGCGACACGGCGACCTCGAGGGTGGTCAGCGCGCGCCGCGCGTCGCCCCCCGCCGCCGCCGCGATCGCCGCGCGATGCTCCTCGCCGACGCTGACCTCCCGCTTGCGCAGCTGCTGGTCTTGCTCGAGGGCCCGGTCGAGCAAGACGCGCAGGTCGGCGGCCTCGAGCGCGAAGAGCCGCAGCACCCGCACCCGCGAGAGCAACGCCGAGTTGACCTCGAAGGCCGGGTTCTCCGTCGTGGCGCCGATCAGCACCACGGTGCCATCCTCCACGTGGGGCAGCAGCGCGTCCTGCTGGGCCTTGTTGTAGCGATGGATCTCGTCGATGAAGAGCACCGTGCGCCGGCCGTAGACGTCCCGGTCTTCCGCCGCCTTGGCGACCGACTCGCGGAGCTCTCGCACGCCCGACCCCACCGCGCTGAGGGTGATGAAGCGCGCCTTCGCCTGGCTCGCCAGCAGCTTCGCCAGCGTCGTCTTGCCGGTACCCGGCGGCCCCCACAGCAGCAGCGAAGGCAGCTCCCCGGCCGCCAGGGCCCGCTCGAGGAGCTTCCCCTCGCCGAGCAGATGGCGCTGCCCCACGAACTCCTCGAGGCGCCGCGGCCGCTGCCGCACGGCGAGCGGCTGCCCCCGCTGCTCACGCCGCGCCTGATGACGAAAAAGCTCCATCTCAGCGCTCCAGGTAGGTCACCAGCGCCCGCGCCATCTCGTCGACGACCGCCCGCGCCTTGCGGATCGCCCCTTTCGGCAGCTCGGTCACCACGAACGCAAAGAGCAGCCTGCGCCGCTTGCTCGCCCCCGCGACCCCCGAGAGCGCGATAACCTTCGACAGGGTGCCGGTCTTGGCTCGGACGTAGCGCTCGGCGCCGGAGCCGACGAAGCGATGGGCCAGGGTGCCGTCGGCGCCGCTGATCGCGAGGGAGGCGAGGTAATCGGGGCCATAGCGAAAGTCATGGTAGGCGGCGCGGAGCACGGCGACGATCTGCGCTGGCGAGATGGCGGAGGCCTCGTAGAGCCCGGAGCCGTTTTTCAAGGTGTAGCTGCCCCGAGGGACGCCGATGGTGGCCAGGTGTTCGGCGACAGCCTTCAGCCCCTTGGCGGCGCTCCCCGGCGCTCCGTAGCGCTCCGCTCCGAGGACCTTCAGCAGCTGCTCGGCCATGAAGTTGCTGGAGACCTTGTTCATCCGCCGCACCAGCTCGCCCAGCGGGCGCGAGGCGTGGACGTAGAGCGCGCGGGCCTTCTTCGGCGCCTTGCAACGCCCCACGGTTGTCTGCCCCAGCTTGATCCCCCGCCGCGCCAGCAGCCCGAGGAGCGTCGCGGCGGCGAAGCGATCGGGATGGGCGATGCGCTTGCGCCAGGGGCGCCCGCGATAGCCCACGCGCACGCGGCCGCGCACCCGCACCTCCGTGCGCAGACCGCGGCCCCGGGTCCGCAGACCGATCCAGCTGCGGCGCCGGCCCGCCACGGTGCGCACGTCGCTGCGAACGCGGACGTAGCGGCTCCGAGGCTCGACCGAGACCCGGGCGGGATCCCCGGGGGCCGCCCCGGCTTGCACGCGGACGCGGACGACGTTCTCGTTGATCGACAGCGCGCCGACGGCCGGTCGATAGTAGGCGTCGCTGCGGCGGGTCTCGAAGAGCGGCGGCAGGGTCTTGCCGTCGAAATAGGAGAGATCGAGCTTCAGCCCACCGCTGACGCGGCGCAGCCCGCCGGCGTAGAGATCCCGCGCGATGCGCCAGAGGTGCGCGTCGGTGAGCGAGGGATCGCCGCGGGCCTCGAGGCAGAGATCCCCCTCCACCACGGCGCCCTTCTGTTCGCCGTAGATCGCGGTCTTGAACCGATAGTCGGCGCCGAGGCTCGCCAGCAAGGCGGCGCTGGTGAGCAGCTTCGCGTTGGAGGCGACCGAGACCGGACGGTGGGCGTCGGCGGCGAAGATCGGCTTGGCAGAGCGCCCTGGCCCGACCACCAGCGCCGAGAGCTTGGCCCCGGCGAGGCGTGGGTCCTGCTGCAACGCGGCGAGCCTCTTTCGCAGCCAGCTGCGGGCCGCCGCGGCGGACTCGGCACCGGAGAGGCGTGGCGCGACGAGCGCGCAGAGCGCGAAGAGCCCGACGCCCAGCGTGGTGAGGCGGCGACGCATCAGACGGCGTGTGTTCGGCGGCGTCATGGTGCATCATGATGGCCGCACGACGCCCCAATGCCAAGCCGCGTCAGCCACCACGAGGTGTCCCGATGAGCACAGAGCGCGACAACCGCATGGTCTGGGATCGCCGCAAGGCAGGCCACTACGAGGTCTGGTACGCGACCTTCAACCACCGCCCGAGCCAGACCGGCTTCTGGATCCGCTACACCCTCGAGTCTCCCGAGGCCGCCCCCGACACACCCTACTGCCAGCTCTGGTTCGCGATGTTCGACGCGGAGGATCCTCGCCGAAACCTCGCCGTCAATCGTCGCTTCTCGCTCGACGAGCTCGAGCACCGCGCCGAGCCTTTCCGCCTGCGCCTCGGGCCGGCGCAGCTCTCTCACACGCGGCTGTCGGGCTCCCTCTGCACGAAGGGGTGCCGCCACGAGGACGCTCGCTCGGACGAGGATCCGACGATCCCGCCGGTCTCTTGGGATCTCGAGCTGCCCCCCTCTGCCTTCACCCACCACCACCTGCCGGACTCGGCTTATCGCGGTAATTTCGCGGACACGCGCGTCCTCTCCCCCAACCTCCTGACCCACTTCACGGGCACCATCCACGTCGGCGATCGCACCTTCGAGCTTGAGGAGGAGCCGGGCTGTCAGACCCACCTCTGGGGCCGCAAGCACCCCCACGCCTGGGCCTGGGGTCACTGCAACGCCTTCCGCGAGGAGCCCACAGCTGGCCTCGAGCTGATCTCTTTCCGCCTGCGCCGTGGCCCCCTGGTCACGCCGCCGCTGACCCTGCTGTCGCTCTACCTCGGGAGCGAGGTCTACCACTTTCGCGACGTCTGGAAGCTGTCTTTGACCCGCGGAGCATGGGAGACGGGGTTGTTTCGCTTCGGCGCCACCGGCGCGCGAGTCAAGGTCGAGGGGGAGCTACGCTGCCGCCCCCAAGACCTCGTCCGCGCCGCCTACGTCGACCCTGACGGCGTGGCGGTCTTTTGCCACAACACGGAGGTCGCCGACGCCTCCGTGCGCGTCTTTCAGCGCCGCTCCTTGCTGAGCACCTTCAAGAGCTACGCCCGCCTCACGGCGCGCGCCTCGGCCCACTTCGAGTACGCAGGGCGCACCCCCGATGGCCGCGTCGTCGACCAACACCTGGCCGTCGGCGCTCGGTGATCTGGCGTGGTCGGGCCATCAGCCGCTTGTCGCCCCTTTTCGCGCTTGACGCGTTTGGGGGCTGGTTTATGCTCGCTCGGCGCGCGCTGACGACGCGCTGATGATGCGCTGACCCTACGCCGGCGAGGCGGTGGTGAGGCGAGAGCGCGGCGCTCGAAGAAGGCGGCAGTATAGCTGATGAGCACCTCTCTATCTCCCGAGACCAAGAACACCCCCTTGCTGGCGCTGCACCGCGAGGCGGGCGCGCGGATCGTCGACTTCGCGGGCTTCGCGATGCCCCTTCAGTACAGCGGCATCGTCGACGAGCACCACGCCGTTCGGAAGGCCGCTGGCCTCTTCGACGTCAGCCATATGGGCGAGGTCGACTTCTTCGGCCCAGGCGCGCTCCTCGCCGTCGATCGGCTCGTCACGAACAACGTGCTCGGCCTCGAAGACGGGCAGGCGCTCTACAGCCCAATCTGCCGCCCCAACGGCGGTATCGTCGACGACTGCCTGGTCTATCGCTTCGGTGACGAGCACCTGCGGATCGTCGTCAACGCGTCCACGACTGATAAAGACGTCGCCTGGTTCCGTGACAACACCGGCGAGCGTTGCAAGGTCGAAGACCGCTCCGCCGAGTTCGGCCTGATCGCGCTGCAGGGGCCGCGTGCGGAGGCCATCTGGCGCGCCGTGGCCGGGGACGCCGCTGCCAGCATCGGCAGCTTCCGCCTCGCCGACTGCGACGCTGGCGGCGTGAGCTGTACGACGGCGCGCACCGGCTACACCGGCGAAGACGGCTTCGAGATCTTCTGCGCCGCCGCCGACGCCCCGGCGCTGTGGTCGGCGCTCGTCGCGGCTGGCGCCCCCGAGGGGCTCAAACCCTGCGGCCTCGGCGCCCGTGACACGCTGCGCCTCGAGGCGCGCCTGCCGCTCTACGGCAACGACATCAACGATGAGACCACCCCCCTCGAGGCCGGCCTCTCCTGGACGGTGAAGCTCAAGGCGGGCGAGTTCATCGGCAAAGAGGCGCTGGTCGCGCAGAAGAAGGCGGGCGTGAAGCGCAAGCTCGTCTGCCTCGAGATGCGCGCCAAGGGCATCGCGCGGCAAGGCTACCCGCTGCGTCTCCCCGCCGATGATGGCTCGCTCGGCGAGCGCGTCGGCGAGGTCACCAGCGGCACCAAGTCGCCCACCCTCGAAAAGGCGATCGCCTTGGGCTATGTGCCCAAGGCGCTGGCCAAGATCGGAACCGCGCTCTGCGTGGAGATCCGGGGCAAGGCCGTCCCTTGCGAGGTCGTCAAGGGCCCCTTTTACCACCGCCCAGTACAGGAGTAGGCCATGGAGTTCCCGAAAGACCTGCGCTACACCAAGTCCCACGAGTGGGTCCGCAAGACCGACAGCGGGGTCGTCGTCGGCATCACCGCTTTCGCCGTGGAGCAGCTCGGGGACATCACCCTAGTCGAGCTCCCGGAGGTGGGCAAGACCTTCGCCGCGGCGGCCGACTTCGGCACCATCGAGTCGGTAAAGTCCGTCTCGGACCTCTACGCACCGCTGGCCGGCGATGTGACGAGAGTCAACGAGGATCTCGACGACTCGCCAGAGCTGGTCAACGAGGACTGCTACAAGAAGGGCTGGCTGGTCGAGATGAAGCCGGCCAACGACGCCGACGTCGACGCCCTCCTCGACGCCGACGCCTACGCCAAGCTCGTCGCCGAGGCGCAGTGACGCCCCGCCACGTCGGCCTCACCGGCAGCGAGCCCCCACCTCTTCCTGATGGCCTCTGGCACGTCTCTGGCCGGCACGTCTCTGCCTGGTATGTCTCTGCCTGGCGCGCCGCCCGACCTCATCGCCTGACAACGTCGTGACACGTCTTCGTATGATTCGTATGACAGAGTGCCCCGCGGTCGGATAAACACCATGCGCTATCTACCCCACACAAAAGCAGACATCGCGCGGATGCTGAAGGTAATCGGCGTCGAGAAGGTCTCCGACCTCTTCAACGTGATCCCCGCGGCGCTGCGCTGCAACGGCTGCCTCGAGCTCCCTTCGGCGCTCAGCGAGCCGGAGATCCTCGACCGGCTCTTCGAGCTCGGCGCACAGAACCGCGCCCCGACCCGCGGCAGCGGCCACCTGGTGTTCATCGGCGCCGGGATCTACCGCCACTACGTCCCCGCCGCGGTCGACGCCCTGAGCCTGCGCGGAGAGTTCGCCACGGCCTATACGCCCTACCAGCCCGAGCTCTCCCAGGGCACGCTGACGGCGATCTTTGAGTTCCAGACGATGGTCTGCGAGCTCTACGGCACCGAGTTCGCCAACGCCTCGATGTACGACGGAGCGTCGGCGGCGGCCGAGGCGATGCTGATGTCTCGGCGGCTGACCCGCCGTCGCAAGGCCCTGGTGCTGCGCAGCGTCCACCCGGAGTACATCGAGGTCTGTCAGACCTACGCCGCCGGCCTCGATGAGCAAGACGACACGGTGCATCCCGTCGCCGTCGGCGACGACGGGATGGTCGACCTCGCGGCGCTGAAGGCCGCCCTCGACGACGACGTGGCCTGCGTGATCGCCCAGACGCCCAACTTCTACGGGCTGGTCGAAGACCTCGCGCCGATCGCCGCAACGACCCACGACGCAGGCGCGCTGCTGGTCGGCGTGAACACCGAGACCGTGGCCCTCGGGCTCCTCGAGCCCCCCGCCGCGATGGGCGCCGACATCGTCGTCGGCGACGGCACGGGGCTCTGCAGCCAGCCGACCCTCGGCGGCCCAGGGGTCGGCCTCTTCGGCGCCTGCGGCAAAAAAGCGCTGCGCGCGATGCCGGGGCGGCTCGTCGGCGAGACCGTCGACACGGCAGGCCGTCCGGGCTACGTGCTGACCCTCTCGACCCGTGAGCAGCACATCCGTCGCGACAAGGCCACCTCGAACATCTGCACCAACCACGGGCTCTACGCCCTCCGGTTCGCGATCCACCTCTCGCTCCTCGGCCCCAGCGGCCTGGCGCGGCTAGCCCAGCTCAACCTCGACAAGGCCAGCTACGCGCGCGAGCAGCTCGTCGCCCTCGACGGCTTCGAGGAGCGCTTTGGCGGACCGACCTTCAACGAGTTCGCGATCCGGGTCCCGGGGGGCGACGCCCAGCGGATCGTCGACCTCGCCAGCGAGCGCGGCGTCACCCCCGGCGTCAGCCTCGGTCGCTTCGACCCGGCGCTCGCTGACACGCTGCTGGTCGCGGTCAGCGAGGTCCACCCCAAGCAAGACATCGACAAGCTGGTCAGCCTGCTCGGGGAGCTTGGCAACGAGATGAGGAGCGCGTGATGAGCAGCGTCAAAGCCACCCAGGGTCTGCTCCATGAGGAAGCCCCGATCTTCGCCCAAAGCACACCTGGGCGGAGCGGCGCGTCCCTGCCGCCGATCGACGTGCCGAGCGTCCCGGCCAGCGAGCGCTGGCCTGCCGCGCTGCGGCGAAAGACGCCCCCTTTGCTCCCCGAGGTCAGCGAGCCGCAGGTCGTGCGCCACTACACGCGCCTCTCTCAGTGGAACTTCTGCATCGACACCGGCACCTACCCCCTCGGCTCGTGCACCATGAAGCACAACCCGAAGATCGCCGACGTCGCGGTCTCGCTGCCGGGCTTCGCCTCGCTACACCCCTATCAGCCCGACGATGGGCTCCAGGGCGCGCTGGCGGTGATGCACGAGCTCGAGCAGATGCTCGCCTCTGTCGGGGGCTTCTCCCGCGTCACCCTCCAGCCCGCCGCCGGCGCCCATGGGGAACTCTGTGGGCTGATGATGATGCGAGCCTACCTGCTCGACCAGCGCCGCACACGGCGCAAGGTCCTGATCCCCGACTCGGCTCATGGGACCAACCCGGCGAGCTGCACGCTGAACGGCTTCGAGGTCGTGCAGCTGCCAACCTCCGACGACGGCTGCCTCGACCTCGACACCGTGCGCGCCGCGATCGACGACGAGATCGCGGCGATCATGATCACCAACCCGAACACCCTCGGCCTCTTCGAGACGCAGATCGGCGAGATCGCCGAGCTCGTACGCCGCGCTGGTGGCCTGGTCTATATGGACGGGGCGAACCTCAACGCGATCATGGGGAAGTTCCTCCCCGGCTCGATCGGCGTCGACGCGATGCACTTCAACCTGCACAAGACCTTCGGCACACCCCATGGTGGCGGCGGTCCGGGGGCGGGCCCTGTCGGCATCTCCGAGCGCCTGGTCCCCTTCATGCCCGTCCCCACCGTCGAGCGCGAGGGCGACCGCTACCGCCTCGACTACCAGCGCGAGAAGTCCATCGGGCGGCTACGCAGCTTCTTCGGAAACGTCGGCGTGCTCCTGCGAGCCTGGGTCTATCTCCGCGAGCAGGGGGCCGCCGGCCTCGAGCGCGTGACCGAGATGGCCGTGCTCAACGCCAACTACCTCCGCACCCAGCTGCGGGAGGTGCTCCACGTCCCCTTCCCTGATCGCTGCATGCACGAGGTGATCTGCTCCGACCGCGACCTCAAGCAAGAGGGGGTCACGACGATGGACGTCGCCAAGCGGCTGATCGACCACGGCATCCATCCGCCGACCGTCTACTTCCCGCTGGTGGTCCAGGGCTCGCTGATGATCGAGCCGACGGAGACCGAGACCCCGGCCGAGCTCGACGACCTGGTCGAGGCGCTGCGCGCGATCCTCGCCGAGGCCAAGACCGACCCGGATCGGCTCCACCAGGCCCCCACCCTCACCGCCCGCAGCCGCCTCGACGAGGCCCAGGCCGCGCGCAAGCCCCGCCTGCGCTATACCCGCAACCCGTAGCCTCTCCGAGTCGGCTCCCCACCAGCTCGTTGACGACTATCTAGCTATCTAACCGTCGATCAACTTGACGACGCGCGCCGCGTCGTCGCGCAGATCGTCGGATCCATACGCCATCACCAGCTGGAGCATCAGCTGCACGGCCTGCTCGAGCCGTTGTACTCGCGCCTCGAGCAGGTCGGCGGGCTGCAGCGCGTCTTGCTCCGGGGGCGTGGGGAGCGCCGCAGCGGGTTCGGGGGCCACGACGGGCTTGTTTTGCAAGGTCACCCGAGCGACCACATCGCTCGCCGACTTGGACTCCACCGGCTCGTCGCCTCGCTGGGGCCGTATCGAAGGCTGCGGAGGCCGCGCTGGCTTGGCCGGTGTCGCGGACTCGGGCACTCGCAGCGAGAGCGCGTCGGTGGGGTTGGTGATCCCCTCGTACCCGAAGAAGCGCAAGCCCTTCTTCTCGACCTCTTGCGGATGGCTGTCCTCGACCCAGGAGTCGAGGTAGTGTTTACGGATCGCCTTCTCCAGCGCCCTGGGGCCCGCCACGAAGAGCTCGAAGGCTCCGCCCGTCAGCCCCTCGAGCATGTCCATCGCCTCGCTGTCGGAGGGATCGACGACCGCGACCTTCAGCCGCGAACTCTCGAGATCGACCCCGAAGGGGAAGACACCGTATTGCCAGCAGAGGTCCTGCGGCACCGCAGAGAGCGCCTTCACGGGCACCTTCTGACGATAGAGGCGTTCTGGGGCCGTGGGCAGGGCGTTACGTCGGGCGACGAGGTTGACGAGCGCCAGCTCGTCGACCAGCTCGAGCTCGAGCAGGGTCATCCCTAGCGGCGCGCCCGTCTCCTGCTGCCGACGTACGGCGTCACCCAGCTCCGACACCGACAACACGTTCTCTTCGAGCAACCACCGCGACAGCTCGGAGCCTGACGCAGCCACCAGGGCCAACTGCTCACCTGTTTGCGACATCGTACGGCAACCTACCACATCGGGTTTGGGAACAAGCCCGTCAACGATAGCGAAAGATCTTGAACGAGGGCCGCCTCGAGATCTCGAAGAGAAAGCCGAAGCGGAAGCTGATCAGCCCGGTCTTGGCGTCGACGAGCCCGGTAGGCGGGTTGGGAAAGGGCTGGGCGAGGCGAAAGGCCCGCACGGCCTCATCGTCGAGGAAGCCGACCCCCGAGGCCTTCTCGAGGTGGACGCCCTGGAGCTGTCCCTTCGGCGTGAGCTTGACCCGCAGCACCGTCAGCCGATCTTTGAAGCCGTAGATCCGCCCCTTGGGATCACGCTGGCGATAGACCTGGTTGGGATGCCAGTTCTGCGCGACCTGACGCTTGACTCGATTGAAGAAGCTGGCGAAGCGCCAGCGCTTCGAGTTGAGCAGGGTATGCTTGCCCTTCTCGACGTCTTTCAGGTTGTCGTTGACGCCGCCCCCGACGATCTTGGCCAGCTCCGCAGGGCTGAGCTTCAGGTTCAGCTTCTTGGCTCCCTTGGCCGGCTTCTGAGTCTTCGGCGCCTTGCCGACGATCTTGACCCGCACCTTCGGCTTCTTGGGCTGCTTGACCGTGTCTCCCTTCTTGTCTTGAGATGGACGGTCGCCCTTGGCTGTCTTGGGTAGCTGTGATCTGGGCAGATCGGGCTGGATCTTGGGCTGACGCATCGCCAGCTTTATCAGCTTCCGCGCCAGCTGCCGCCGCGCCGCCGCTGACGCCGCCCGCTGTGCCGGGGTCGGCGCTCGCGGAGCCCGTGCGCGCCCGGGACGCCTAAGCTTCACCGCGCGGGTCTGCTTTTTGACCTTGCTGTCGTACTCGGAGAGAAAGCGAGCCTTGTCGGGCCGGCGCTCGTCGATCGGCTTGGGCAGCTCGACGACCTGCCCCTTGGCGTCTCGGTCCTTTGTCGCTTCTTTCTTCGCCTCTTTGTTGAGGTCCTCCGGCTTCACCGAGGGCTTGGTCGGCACCACGGAGACCTCGATCGGCTCCATCGGCAGCGCGTCCGGGGCGCACCCCTCGGGCTTCAGCGACAGCACGGCGATCATAACGAGCACGACGTGAATATGGACGAGGATCGACAGCCCCAAGAAGGTGCCGATCGCGGAACCCGTCCTGTCGTGTCGTTTCCGCATCTCTCCAAGCCCTAGTGTAGCGCACCAGCGACCGAGCACTAGCACCCACCTGGCAGACAGCTGCGCGATGCACACCGCAATGGACGAAACCAGGACGCCGTATCCGGGCGATGAGCGAGGGAGCGCGGTGTCCGCGCGATGAGCGAGGGAACGCTCCACCCGCTAGCTGCTCCGCGCTCGGGTCTAGAGCGCTGATCAGCTTACCGGACCGAGCTGCGCGAAGGATGCGGAATCACGGCGTAGGAGCGAGGAGGGCGCCTGCTGGTAGCAAGCAACCGACTCTAGGCTCAGGTATTGTCAGCGGTTTCGTGATGGGCACGTGACATCACGGGCTGCTCATCGAATCAGCGGATTCGAAAACTCGAAGGGCGCCAAGATCGTCAGCGGCGCGCTGAGGCCTGCCGGCACGGAGGGAAACGGCGCGGCCTTTTGCACCGCGCGTAGGGCGTTGGCGTCGAAGGCCGCGTAGCCCGAGCCGCGTCGCACGCCGAGATGGGAGAGCGTGCCGTCGGATCGCAGCGTGAACTCCACCAGCACGTCCCCCTGCTCCATCCGGATCTCGAGCGTCTTGGGGAACCTCCACAGCGGCTGGATCTTGGCGTGGATCCGTTGAAAATAGGCCACATAGCGGCGGTCCCGGGTGTTGAGCCAGCGGGCGACCCCACGGCGGCGGCCCACCGGCGATCCACGCCGCCCGGCGCGGCTCCCCCGGGCGCGCCCCTTTGCCTTCCCCTTGCCGCTGGCCCGCGCCATGTCGAGGAGATCCGGCCGCCGCTCGCTGGAGGCCTGCCGTCGGTCTCGATCATCGACGACATCATGACGTCTGCGTCGGGTCTCGCTAGCCGCGATCCCCTTGTCGACGCGAGGCCGAGCTTGGCGCGGCGCCAGCATCCCCTCGAGGGGCAGCTTCGTCATCCGCTCGACCCTCCGCCGGCGCTCAGACTGGCCATCGCGGCGGGCGAGCTTCCCCGACCCGTCGAGGGCCATCGCGCCGCCCCGCGCCTTCGGCTGAGCTCCCCGCGCAGCCTTCGGGCCGGCCGCCGAGACCCGCGCCCGCGCTCGTGAGCGCCGCTCGCTGTTGCCCCTGCCCGTGACGAGATGCGAGCTCGTGTCGGGGTTGGGTGTCGCCCGGCGGTTGTCGTGAGTCACAGCCTGCTCGCCCGTGCGGATCCGCTGCGGCGAGCTGCGGGTCGGGTGATCGTAGGGGCGATAGCGCATGTCGTCGAGGTCGCCGCCGGCGGTCATCCGCCTCCGCAGCGCCGCCTGGGCCCTTCCCGTCTCCGTCCCGCTCTCTCGGGTCTGCCGCAGGCTATCGGCGGCCTGCGCTGCGACCGCGGGCGCCCTGTCTCCTAGCCGGGGCGTGGGCGGTGGCGCTGGTGGCCGAGGTGTGTTGGACGGGGCCCAGGGCTGGGCGGATATCTTTGTTTCATCTGCGATCTCTAACGCATAGACGATCAATACGGGCGGCTGAGGGGCCGGCCGGAGGAGGACCACGACCCCCCACAAGAGCAACGCGTGCAAGGCCAACGAGACCCCGGCGACGGTGATAATACGCACGCTCCCTCTCATCGACGGTCTTGACGCTCCTCTGAGTAGGCCTCTGGAGGGTTGCCCTGGATCGTTGCCCTGGATGGTTCCTTTGAATACCTGGATGGTTTGTTTGAGTAATTGTACGGTGACTCGCGTCACGATTCACGCCACCGAGCGCTGCTAAACCATCCCAGATGCTGATGCTATTGAGTCACACTCGCCAACGAACCTTCACGAGGCGCTCGTCCTCGCTGCTCACCGGCCTCCTTTGGATCGGGCTGGTGCTGGCTCTGTCCGGCGCTGCGCGGGCCCAGCGCGGCGGCATCGGCAGCCACGCTCCCCTCTTCCGCCTCCAGACCATCCCCGGCAGCTGGGTCGCGCTGCGCAAGCTGCGCGGAAGCAAGGTCGTGTTGGTCGTAGGGATGAAACAGGAGGCGGCGCCACGCTGCAAGGCGTGGATGCAGGCGCTGGTCAAGCGCTACCCGCCGCGCAAACAGCATAAGGTCGAGGTCTACCAGGTCGTCGTCGTCGACAAGTCCTGGTACATCCCGCGCAGCCTCGTGCTCTCCAAGCTGAAGGGCTTCGTCGGCAAGGCCTACCACGATCGCTTCTTGATCGAGTGGTATCGGGGCTTCGCCGAGCAGTACCAGGTGCCCAAGAGCACCCTGCCAGTGGTCTTCGTGATCGATGAGAAGGGCGTGATCCGCTACCGCACGCGCGACACGATCACCAAGCAGCGCTTCGCCACGCTCATCGCCACGATCGACCGCAACGCGCAGTAGAACCTCAGCGCACAGCCGATGCCTTCAGCCCATGCCGAGCTTACCGTTCAGCTCGCCGGCCTTGTCCAGCGCCTTCAGCTCGTCGTAGCCGCCGATCGGCTCATCATCGATGAAGATCTGCGGGACCGTGCTGCCAGGGCTGCGAGCGAGCATCTCCTCGCGCCGGTCGGGGTGCTCGAGCAGATCAATCTCCTCATACTCGACACCCTTCTTGCCGAGCAGCCTGCGCGCGTTGCGGCAGTACCAGCAGTGAGTCTTGGTGTACATCAGCACATGAGCGGCCATCGTGTTATTCCTCGCAAGCGGCTCCGTTCTCGACTCTATCGCATCTCGCGCCCTGGCTCAGCTAAGGTCGCGAGTGCCCGGCGATGGGAGGGCTTTGTGGGGGTGCTCCTGAGGTAGGCCACTTGAAAAACCCTGCTCCGCGAGCAAGGATACACGGTGGTTAGACCTGATGGCGCCAGACACCTCACCTGGGGCCCGTCATGGGCTATTCGAGCGCGTCATGCACAAAGCCTGCTCTCGCGCTACGCTTTGCTCGCTGACTCGGGCGCGAACGACGCGAGCCCGCTCGCGCCGGACGCCATCGCGTCGTCATCGCGTCGTTCCGGCTGGCCCCGCCGATAGGGAGTTCGAACTCATGTCCTCGAATCGACTCACCCCTAACCTCCTCGCCGCGAGTAACCTCCTCGCCGCGAGCTCGCTGCTGCTGGTCGGCGCTTTCGCCCTCGGCGGCTGCGGACCGACGACGACCCAGAGGCAGACGATGAAGCGGCTGCGCTCGCTCAACGAGCAGCTCGAGAAAGAACGCCAGCAGCGGCTGGTCGACCAGCTGCCGGGCAGCAAGCCTCCAGGTCGCAAGCCTCCAAGCCGCGCGGTCGCCGCGGAGGTGCCCCCCCCAAGCGCCCCGCCGACGGCCGCCGCGGCGCCGACCGTGACGCCGCCCGCCGCACCCGCCGCACCCCCGCCAGGCGCGGCGCCGATCACGGACCGCATCGTCGTTCAAGCCCCTCCCCCCAAAGGCGGCGACGCGACCACAACGGCCTGGCGGCTGCTGGTCCAGGAGCTGCGGGTGATGCGCCGTGAAGCTCGTCGGGAGATCGCCAAGGAGCGCGAGCGGATGCGCCGAGAAGCGATCGCCGACGCGCGCACTCGCGAGCTGCGCTTCTTGCGTGAGCAGGTGCTGCGGATGCGCTTCCTCACGCCCTGGGCGAAGGCACCCGGCACCAAGGGCGGAGCCCGCGCCACGGCCCGGCAGCTCGCGCAGCTCCGCCAGGAGAGCGCCCGCCTCGAGCGCCTACGGCGCCAGCTTCGGCGCGCTGAGCGCAAGCCGCCCGCCTCCCGCCCGGTCTCCGCGGCAGCGACCGCCGCCACCGCGCGGCTGGCCAAGCTCAACGCCGAGCTCGAGCGCCAGCGCAAAGCCCTCGAGCAGCTCCGCCGCAAGCCACGAGCGGCGACGCCCTCGACCCGCGATCGGGAGCTGGCGCGGCTGCGACGGCAGCTCGCGGCGGCGAAGGCGGCGCAGGCCGCCCAGGCGGCGAAGGCGGCCCAGGCGGCGAAGGCGGCCCAGGCCGCCCAGGCGGCGAAGGCGGCGAAGGCGGCCCAGGCGGCGAAGGCGGCGGCTCGCGCGGCGGCGACCAAGTCGACGGCTGCTGCCACCGGGGCAGCGGCCGGCAAGAGGGCGGCGGCGGCCAAGCCCAGACCCGCCCCGGCGGTGCCTCGGCGTAAGAGCGTCGACGCCCAGGGAGAGCTCGACAGTCAGGCCAGCGAGGCCGAGGCGCTGCTCCGCGCACAGCTGAAAAAGAGCGGCGGCGGCTCGAAGGAGAAATGAGGACAACGATGAGCCGCAGACCCACACTTCTCGCCCTCACGCTGCCGATCGCCCTGCCGCTGATCGCCCTGCCCCTCAGCGCCTGTGAGGATGATGCGACCAGCGCGACCGCCCGGCTGACCATCACTCCTCGGGGCGGACAGCTCAACCATGGGCCGATCACGCTGACGGTGCCCGTCGGCGCAGTGCCAGAGGCCGTCGAGGTCACGCTAGCGATCGAGCAGCAGGTCTCCGGCGACGGCGTCGTTCCGGGGACCGTGGTGTCGCTGCAGCCCGAGATCCTGCGCTTCGCACGAGAGGTCGACCTCGCGATCTGGTTTTCCCCCGGCGCGCTGCCGACCGGCGCCAACGGCGACAACACGGGCCTGGTCCGGCGCCAGGGAGACGCCTGGGTCCGTGTCGCCGGCGTGACCGACGTCCGGCGCTGGGCCACCGGCTCGATCGTCGAGCTCGGGACCTTCGCCGTGCGTTCGACGGCGAGCCCGCCCAATCCCGACAGCGGCACGGCCGACAGCGCCGACGGCGGCACGGGGGACACCTCGACCAAGAGCGAGGGCGGGATCGATCTGTCGGCGGATCTGCCGAGCGCCGACCTCCCGGCGCGAGACCAGGTGACGTCCGCCCCCGACAGTGTGACACCCGACAGTGTGACACCCGACAGTGTCACACCCGACAGTGTGACACCCGACAGTGTGACACCCGACAGTGTGACACCCGACAGCGCAGGCGCCGACAGCGCCCGGCTAGATTAACGCGGCGAGTGCCGATCGTGACCGGAGCTCGACCGATGAGGATCGACCGATGAGAACGACCCACCTCTGCTTGAGCCTCTGCGCGCTCGTCGCCCCGAGCGCGGTGCGCAGCGCGCCTCCGCCCGCCGCCCTACCCAGCGGCGCCGTCCAGGCCAAGGCCGACCGCACGATCGTGCCAGCGGGCTTCGGCGCGGTCTTCGTGCCACGCCTGACCCGTGGCGACACGCCACCAGTGCTCGCCCTCGCCGGCGGGCGCGTCGTCGCGATCGGCCGGGTCGGCCAGCGCCTCGCGCTGCGCCCTGGACGCTACGCGCTCGTCGTCGGATCTGGGGCGCGGGGCGCCGCCGGGGTCCGCGAAGAGGTCGAGGTCACCGCCCAGACCACGGTGGTGCTGCGACCGAGCTGGGGCGCCGTACAGATCGACGTCGTCGACCGAGGCGGCAAGGCGGTCGCCTCGGGCTACGAGCTCTTCGACGCGTCTGGGCAGACCTCCTACGGCCTCGGCTTCGGCCGAGACCCGCAGCGGCCCCAGCTCAAGACCTGGCTGCTACGCCCCGGCAACTACCGCGTGGTCCCCCCGGGCGTCCCGGGGACCTCGAAGAGCGCGCTGGGGTTGACCGTCCTGGTCGGCAAGAGCCGTCACCTGCGCTTGAAGGTCAACCGCGACGGCAGCTTCGTCGGCGACGCGACGCTGCACGACAGAGCGAGCACGTCCCGAAGCTCGGGCTGGCGCAAGCGGCTGCTCGTCGGCGTCGACGGCACGGTGACCCACAACAGCGACGTCGTCGGCATCCCCGACCAGGTCTACGTGATGGGCGCTACCTTCGTCGAGGGGCGGCTGACCTACCGGCAGGGCTGGCACGCCCTCGCCCTCGCCCTCGAGGCCGAGGCAGGCCTGGCCCTGATCGACCCCACTGGCAAGCGGCTACCGCTGCTGAAGAACAAAGACCGCGGCCGGCTCACCGCCTCCTACAGCCTGCTCCTCGGCAGCTGGATCGGCCCCTACGCGCGAGCCTTCGCCGACACCCGCTGGTTCGAGACCCGCGCCTTCTTCAGCGAGGCGCGCACCCTGCGCGTCCGTAGCCTCGACGGGACGACGCGGCTGGTGAACATCGCCGCCAACGAGACCTTCCGCCAGACCAAGGCCTTCGGGCCGACCATCCTCCAGGGCGGCCTCGGCGCCGAGCTTCGGATCCTCAACCTCAAGGGGCTCTGGCTGTCGGCGCGCGCCGGGGTCGCCAACCGCTACAACGTCTTTCGCTCGACCTTCGCCCGCCGCGATGATGAGAGCACGCCGGAGCTCGAGTACGTCGAGCTGGACGACTTCAACCAGGTCGGATTCGAAGCGACGCTCGACCTCGACTGGCAGCTCAACGGCTGGATCTCGCTCTCGTCGAGCCTCGAGCTCTTCGCCGAGCCGGATACCTTCGACGATCTGGTGATCGAGTGGCGAAACGTCTTGGCGCTGCGCCTGACCCGCCACCTCTCGATCAACTACACGCTGAACCTGCTGCGCCAGCCGCAGATCGTCGACGCCACGCAGATCCAACAAAACGTCAGCCTCCGGCTGGCGTTCGATCTCCTATGATCGGTCTCACGAGACCGGAACTCGAAGGGAGGACCCGCGCGATGCATCGCCCGCTCATACTCGCCATCGCGAGCCTGCTGCTCCTCGAGGGCGCGCCGGCGGAGGCCAAGCCCCGCTATTGCCGCCTGACCATCGAGGTCACCCCCTCGGACGCGACGATCCGCCTCGGGCGCCGCAGCTATCGCTCGCCGAAGCGCCTCTGGCTTCGCTGCGGCGCGCGCTACAGGTTCCGCATCGAGAAGGCGGGGCTGCCGACCAAGGAGATCGAGGTGCGTCAGACGCGACGCCGAGACACGCTCCGAGTGACCCTCGTCAAGGCCTTGGGCACGGTCGTCGTCACCGCCGGCAACAAGGAGGCGCAGGGAGGCGTGGTCTACATCGACGGCGCCGCCTACCGGCCCCTGCCGACGACGATCAAGCGCGCCCCGGGGCGCTTCGCCTTCGAGGTCCGCAAGCACGGCTTCGTCACGTTTCGGCGCTGGGTCTCGGTGGTCGCGGGCAAGACCGAGACCGTGGAGGTCACCCTCGCCGCGAGGAGCGGGCAGCTCTTCGTCAGCTCGACGCCGAGCGGCGCGGTGGTGAAGATCGACGGCAAGCCTGCGGGGCAGACGCCGCTGCTGCGCGAGGCTCTCTCCAGCGGCAAGCACGTCGTCGAGCTGCGCAGCGGCAAGGGCACGCCGGTGACGCGGATCATCGAGATCAAGGCCGGCAGGACAGCGCGCCTAAGCCTGGCCCTCGGCCCCCGCGCCCCGAAGAAGCCCAGCGGCGGCTCGCTGCAGGTGCTGGCCGAACCCGAGGGCGTCGACGTGTACCTCGACGGCGCGTTCTCGGGCAAGGCGCCGCTGAAGCTCCCCAGCGTCAACGCCGGCACCCACCAGATCGCGATCAAGTGGCCTGGGCACCAGACCGCCGAGCGCAAGGTGAACATCGAGGTCGGCAAGGTCACGACGATCAAGGTCCGGCTCGAGAAGGTCGCGCCGGCGCGCAAGGCTGCCACCCCTACCGCCCCGGGCACCGGTAACCTGATCGTGATCAGCAGCGTCCGCGGCGCCGCGGTCTTTCTCGACGGCGCCGAGGTGGGCCGGACCCCCTACGCCCGGGCCAACCTCCCAGCCGGCTCCCACGGCGTCCGCGTCGTCGCCTCGGGCTACGAGGCCTTCGCGGCGCAGATCCTGGTCAAGGAGGGCCGCACCAAGCGCATCACGGCGGTCTTGCAGCCTCAAGCGATCGCCGCCGGCGCGGTGACCGGAGCCGCGACCGCTGGCAGAGGAGAGACCACCCTGCACGCGAGCGCCGACAAGGGCGCCAGCGAGCGCCGCGCCGCGCTCTCGGCCTTCGGCGCCCACCTCGTCCCACCCCGCGCCTTCACCGCGGCGCTCTCCCTCGGCTTCCCCCACCTGGTCGACGCGCGGCTCACCACCGGGCTGCTCGATCGGGGGCATTTGGCCCTCGACATCAGCGTCGCTTTGCGCAGCTACGGCTATATCACCGAGGGCGCCATCGGCAGCCGGGTGCGCCTGCTCCACTATCGGCCCTTCTCCCTGGCGGCGGTCGGCGAGCTCGGCGCCGGCGGCGGCCCAGGGGAGCGCAACACCTTCTTCTTCAAGGCCGGCGTCAGCGGGACGCTGCGCTTTAAGGAGATCGTCTCGGTGACCGCCAGCGTCTATGGCGACTTCTACTCCGATCGGATCTGTCCATCGTCGGACGCTGGCGAGGACGAACCCGAGGCCTGCACCTTCCCCCCGGAGGACCTCAGCTTCGGCGAGATGCGCGGGCGCTTCTTCGGCGCGCGCCTCTTTCTCGCGGCGGCGGTCGAGGTCGCCTTCTCCCCGGTGGTCAACTTCTTCGCCCAGATCGAGGGCACGCCCTTCCAGAGCGAGCGGCTCTCCCTTACCGACGCCTTCGCGTCCTATATGCTCGCGACCGATCCGCGCGTCTACGGCCGGCTCGGCGTCGCCTTCAAGTTCTGAGGAGACCTGCGATGAGACCTGCGATCACCCATCGGACGCAGCGACGAGGGCTGCTCGCCCTCGGCGCTGCCCTGCTCGCCCTCTCGGCCTGCGGTAGCGACGACGGCTCAGCCGTGCGCCTGCGCGTGCTGCACCTCGACCCAAACCAGGGCGCGGTGGAGGTCGGCCTCGACGGCAAGCGACGGATCCCGACGCTCTCCTATGGCGAGTCCTCGCGCTACTTCGGCACCACCTCCGCGGTGCGCACGCTCCGCCTGGTGACGACGCCAGAGCGGAGGCCCCTGATCGACCTCGAGCTCGATCTCCTCCCCGGCGAGGCGCTCTCGACCTTCCTCTTCGGCCTCGCCGAGGACGCCCCCAAGCCCCTGGTCCTCGCCGATGGGCGGCGCCCCGATGACGGCAAGGTGCTGCTGCGCGTCGTCAACGCCGCCGAGGACCTGCCGGGGATCACCGTGCGCGTCGCCGGCGCGGAGCTGACCAAGGGGCTCACCTATACCCGCGGCAGCGACTACGTCGAGCTGCCCTGGACCGAGACCATGGCGCTCGCCATCGATGAGTCGGTGGGACCGCGCCGCTTCTTCGAGATCAAGTCGATCGGCGTGGCGAGCGGTCGTTCTTACAGCGCCGTGATCTACGGCCGCCTTGGCAGCCAGAAGCGACCGCTGAGCGTGCTCTTGGTCGAGGACGGCGGCGCTCGGGGCGACGAGCAACCGGCGGTCGAGCTGGCCGACGCCCAGATCATGTTCATCCACGCCTCCCCCGGGGCCGACAAGCTCACGCTCGCGATCGACGATGAGGAGCCACAGAACCCGCCGATCTCCTACCCCGGCGCGACGAGCTACCAGACGCTGCCAGCGGGCGAGCACCTGCTCGAGGTCCGCTCGCAGACCGGCAACGCCACGGTGCTCTCCCAAACCGTCTCGCTGCGCCCGGGGCGCCGCTACAGCTTCGTGGCGGCCAACCTCCCGGCCCAGCTCGAGGGCCTGCTCTTCGACGATCCGGTGCTGACGCCGCTTTCGGGCAGAGCGCGGCTGCGGCTGCTGAACATCGCCCCCGAGGCGCCTACCCTCGACGTGCAGATCCCCGGGGACACGGCGTCCCTCTTCTCCGGCGTCTCCTTCCGCTCCGCCACCCCCTTCTCGCCGCTCCCCGCCGGCAACCTGACCTTCGAGCTACACTCGGCGCAGAGCGGCGCGCTGCTGCTGAAGGTCCCTAACCTCCCCCTCGAGGACGGCAAGAGCTACACGCTCTACACCCGCGGCACCCAGGGCGCCGGGGATTTCGGCGTCGAGCTGGTCGAGAACGCGCTCTAGAGCGCTGCTCTCCTTCGCCGCCGAGGCGCGAGGGACACGCGAGCCTTCGGCGCTTCGCTCGAGAGCTGTGGCCTCGCCGCGCGGACGGATCGTTCAGCGATGCGCGCACGCACCCGGATCCTGTTGGTCGTCATCGCCTTCCTCGCGAGGTGAGCGTCAACCCGCGCGTACCGGGATCTGTCGGGGGCGGATCGCGGCGGCCTTGGGCAGGCGCACCGAGACCACACCGTTTTCGAGCTTGGCCTCTACCCTCGTCGCGTCGACCCCGCTGGGCAGCGTGAACGCCCGACGATAGCCGGCGTAGGCGAAGCCCTGGGCGGAGCCGTTGTTGCGGCGCGCCTCGATGGTCAGCTCGTTCTCGTCGAGGTGGACCACTAGAGCGCTGATCAGCTTACCGGACCGAGCTGCGCGAAGGATGCGGAATCACAGCGTAGGAGCGAGAAGGGCGCCTGCTGGTAGCAAGCAACCGACGCGGCGACGGGAGGTAAGGTGGTCAGCGCTCTAGCCCATCGTCGTGCACGCCGGGGACGTCGGCGGCGACGAGCCACTCGTCGGCGTTCTCGAACACGTCCACCGGCGGCTCGATCCAGCGCTTGGTCTCGACGGGCTCGGCCTGGGCCTGATCACGCTTGGTCAGCTCGTTGTCCGTGGGATGCCTCCTCTCTGGGCTCGCGTTCGGTCGACGCGAGTGAATCGTCTCGGACGTCGTCGCTCGTTAGCTGCTCTTGACGGTGATGTGTCGCGGCTTGGCCTCCGTCGCTTTCTCGAGGGTGACGGTGAGCACGCCATCTTTGGCCTCGGCGATGGTCCGCTCCGGATCCACGGGGCAGGGGAGCGCGAAGCTGCGACTAAACGTGAAGCCGCCGCGCTCTTGGCGACGGAGCTTGTAGCCCTCGGGCACCGCCAGCTTGCGCTCGCCGGCGATGGTCAGCACGTCTTGGCTGAGGGTCAGGGTCACGTCCTCGGCGCCGAGCCCGGGGATCTCTGCGGTGAGCAGCAGGGCGTTGCCGTCGTCACGGAGCTCGAGGTAGGGCCAGCCGCCGCTGGCCGCGAGGCCACGATCGGGGACTGCCGTGCGCTCGTGGTCGAAGACCTTGTCCATACGCCGACGAAGCTCGTCGAGGGCTGCAAACGTGCGGTTGAAGTCGCTCCAGCGAGTGAGCATGGTGCACCTCCTACCGAAAGCCATTCGATTGTTGTTGCCAGATCCGCGGTGCCGCGCGGCTAGCTCCGCCGCTGGCTGCTCGCGTCTGCACCTAGAGGTAAGGTCGCTTCGAGACGTGTCAACCCGGTCGGGCGACTCCGAGCTCGGTCGAGCGCTCCCGATCCGTCGCAGGGTGGTTCATCGAGCACCTCGGGCGACGGCGACCTCCGCGGCCAGGTGCGACCGCCCGCGTCTCGCGGCACGAGACGCTCACGGCTCACCGCCTCGAGCACCGGATCGAGGAGAAGGGGATCGGCTGTGGCGATCCAGCTGGTCAGTCGCCGTCGTTGAAGTTGATCCCCAGGCTAACGCCGAGCGCCGCTGGCACGTCCCGCTTCAGCAGGCCTTCGAGGGCGCTGATGGCCGTCACTGTGGCCGCCTTGTCGCTGCTCTTCGCCGCCTGACGGGCGGCCTCGACGGCGGAGTGAAGAGCGGTCACGACGGCGCCATCACCGCGAGCCTTCATCACGAAGGCGAAATCGACCACCTCCTCGCCTGGCGCCGCGGGGGCGCCCGGCGGGGTAAAGAAGCGCTCGATCGCGTCGAGGTTGGCCTCGATGTTGATAAAGGCGTGGCCGCTCAGCTTGGCGTCGAGGCTGCCCTCGAGCTTACGCCGCTTGACGTAGTCGAGGTGCTCAATCAACACCGCGATCACTGCAGGCAGAGAGGCGCTGCCGTCTTTGAGGAAGCCGGCCCGCAGGGTCTCGGCGAAGGAGGTCCCGGTCCCCCCGAAGTCCTGGGTCCAGCCCGCCTCGACCCGCTTGGATCGGCGCTCGAGGAGACGGGCCATACCAGCGAGGTACTCGCATTTGCGCGGCGTGTTCTGGTATTCGGCGAGCACGCTGGGCAGATCCGTCTGATGAGCGCTGCTCGACTCCTCGAAGAGCAAGACCTCAAGGGCGAGGATCCCCTGGGTCGTGAAGCTCGCCCGCTCGAAGAAGGCCTGATCGAGGGGATCGGTATCGCCGAGCACGCGCGAGATCTCCTCGCGGACGGTCTCCGTATAGTCCCTCCCGCGCTGCCGCATCGACTCGATGAAGATCATGCTGGGGAAGATCGCGTCATCGTCCAGCGGGCCGACGTTGTAGACCACCAGACCGTTCCAGCTCGACGCGAGGTCACGCCAGCCAGCCTGTGCGGCCTCCACCAGCGGCTGCGTCGGCCCTTTGCAGAGGGCTTCGATCTTGCCGACCAGCGCCGTATTCGCTCCAGCGAAGCCTTGCGCCGCCGGTATGATCGCCAGGTCGATGCTGCGCCCCAGCGCCTGCTGCCGTTCGGCCGCGTAGGCTAGCCTCTCTGTTGACTCGCAGCCTGCCCCCGCCGCGCCTAGTAGCGCGATCAGCGCGAGGGCGACCGCCCCCTCTCGAGCGTCGTGCATCAGAGCACCTCCGTCGTAATCAAGTGGTTATCCCAGGCCGCGCCCTCGAGTGAGAGCCGCTTCGGCCGACACTCTTTCAGCGTCGCGCAGTCGATCTGACGCAGCTCGCCGGTCGAGCTCGAGATGATGAAGCGTCGGTGGTCGGCGCTGAGGGTGACCCCGCTGCAGTCTGCCAGCTGATGCAGCCCGAGGCAGCGCCCGCTGTCGAGCGACCAGAACGTGACGAGGTTCGACTTTGGACCGGTGAGGGCGACGACCCTTCGGGCCTCGCTGAGGGCGACGCTGCCGACATAGTCGTTCATCGCCCGAGTCTCGGGTGCGCTCGCGTCGAAGAGGCGCGGGGCCTCGCCTCGTCGATGCACGCCGCCGACCGCGACCACCTCGTCGTGATCCATCGCGGCGCGTTGCAGCTGCAGCCCGAAGGCGACGCTCCCGTCGGAGGTCAGCGCGAGGTGTCGAATGCTCGCCTTGGGCTCCGGCACGCGCCACCGCTCGAGCAGCTCCCCGCTGCGGCGATCGAGGTAGACCAAGCTCGAGTCCATCGTGTCGAGGTTCAGCTTCTTCCTGCCGCTCGTTGGGCGCGTGAGGATCCCACCGTTGGCGACGATGACGCTCTCGCTGTCGAGGGAGAGCAGCGCCTGGTGGGGCCCGATGCCGCCGGTCGGCAGCTCGTCTCGGATCTTCAGATCTGCAGTGTCGCGGACGATCAGGCTCCCCGCGCCGCTGACCTCGTCGGCCTCTACGCTATAGAGCAGCGCGCCATCGGCGCTGAAGAAGCCATGTCCTTGGAGGCGGCGCCCGGCGGCAGCGTCGAAGCGACGCAGCACAGCCCCTCGCCGCAGGTCGATCTCGAGCCCCTGGAGGCCTGGGCGTCGGGCGAAGAGCACGACCCGGCCGGGATCTCGGGGATCGCGGGCGACGTCATGACCCCGAAAGCCCGTGAGGACAGAGCGCAGCTCACCTGCCGGGCCCGTCATCGAGAGCGCGTAGTCCGCGGCCTCGCGCCCCTCGGCGCCCAACCAGAGCTCCCCATGGATCGACGCTTCGCTGCAGCCAAACCCCAGCCAAGGCGCGAGGCTGACGCCGGCGAGGCCAAAGAGCACCTCGCGCCGCCGCAAGCCCCTTGTTGACGCCCTCGCGTCAGTGCCCTGCCTTGCGTTCGCCAAAGCGGCGACGATGACGCGGTTGTTCGTCATGGGTGTCTCGAACTCAGAGTGAGCGCACGAAGGCGAGCAGCTGCGCGCGCTGCGCCCTCGAGAGACGAGTGAAGCGGTCGCGAGCCCCGGCGCCTTCACCTCCATGCCAGAGCACGGCCTCCTCGACGCTCCGCGCTCGGCCGTCATGCAGGAAGCTGCGGTTCCCGTTGACCGACCCGCTCTTGACTACGCTCCACAGCGGCGCCGTCCGCCACTCCCTCCCGCTCGCGTGGTACTCGCGACGACCGTCTGCCAGCCCCTCGCCCATATCGTGGAGGAGCAGGTCCGTGTAGGGCCAGACGCGCTGTCTCGAGAGGTGGGGCCAGCGGCGATCATCACCGGTAACGTAGCTCGGTCGATGGCAGGAGGCACACCCGACGCGGCGAAAAAGCTGCCTCCCCCGCAGGACGCGCTCTCGTCGGGCGCCCGAGCGGCGGGGGACGCCGATCGAGCGAACGTAGTCGACCATCAACGTCAGCAGCTTGTTCGAGATCTCGAAGCCGCTGGCGCCGACCCCATGCGGTCCAGCGGCGCAGGCCTTCTGTTTCGAGGTGCAGGGCTGCTCGGGGAAGATCGGGTTGGTGATGCCCATGTCGCCCTGGAGCGCCGCCGCCACCTGCACCCGCAGGCTCGACCGATTGGCCTTGAGACCGAAGCGACCGATGACCATCGCCTTGCGCTCGAGGTCCCAGACCCGGCTCAGCCGGCCCGAGACACCATCGCCGTTGGCGTCCTCAGGATCGGCGTTTTCTTTCAGCTCGGCCTCGGGGATCGCGGCGAGCAAGCCCAGGCCGTGGAGCGGGGGCGCCACACGCAGGCCGCGCCGGGTATGCGGGTCTAGCGGGCCATAGGCCAGCTTGGCGATCTGGAGGATCGGGCGCCGAAGCGCCACCTCTCGGCCGTCCGGGTAGCGGAAAGGCAGCCTCTCCCAGCGGATGGTCAGGTGCGCCTCGGGCTTGACCTCTCGCCTCGCCCCCGCGGCCCTGTCACGACGGCGCGCCGCGGGCTTGGCCTTCATGGTATGGCGAACGTTCCGAGGCCTAGAGAGCGGCCGGCGGCGCTGTGCCCGGCGACCGGGGGGATTTGGAGGGGTGCTCTCAAGCCCAAAGATATGGCTCAAGGACGTCGACTGGTTTTGCAGCTGGTGACCATAGGTGGGGTCAGGCAGCGCGCCGCTGGCGCGCCACTGCTCGAGCGCTGCGCCGCGTAGCTTCGCCACCTGCTGCCCCGGTCGCTCGAGCCCGAGGCGCACCACGACGCTATGGAGGCGCTGACCGGGGCGCTTGGGCAAGGTCCCGCGGCCACCATGGGGATGACAGCCGAGACAGCTCCGGGCGTTGTACAGCGGGCCGAGGCCGTCGCGAGCGTCGGTGATCGAAGGCGCGCGAACCCAGGGCTGATGGGCCAGCGCCCGCCCGGCGTAGAAGGCCCCCTTTCTGGCATCAGGGAGGTTCGAGGCGGGTAGAGAGAGGGATGGACGCAAGGTCCAGCTGACGCTGGTGGCGCCACCTGGAGCGAGCTCGGACGGATCCCCGGGGCTCGGCTTCGATGAGCAGGCGCAGCCCGCGACGCTGACCAGCGCGAGGCTCGTCAGCGCCGCGACCCGAGCGGGGAAGGCCCGAAGACATCTTCTCATGGCAGCCGACGCGTCTCGGCGGGCCATACCACACCCCGCGCTCGAGAGGTTATTCAGGACAGACCTTGGTCGGGTTGGTGGTGTCGCAGTTCGTGGCGCCGGGATCGACGACGTCGGCGGCGGTGCCGAGGCCGAGGTCGACGGCCATCTTGGCGATCTGCGTCGACTGGGTGTTCAGCGAGACGACCGTGTCGCGCAGCGGCTTCGCGTCCGAGCTCTGAGCGTTCATGATCAGCACGTCCACCGGCTTTCCACCGCGGGCGGCGGCGTCGATCCGCTTGACGCTGGCGTCGGTGGCCATCAGCGCGTCGTTGATCGCCTTGGCCAGCTCGGTCTTGCCGATGTCCGCGAGGTAGGCGTCGATGCCGTAGCCATCGACCTTGTTGGTCGTCACGTCCGGCGTGCCGTCGAGGGTGCTGTCGTAGCCCGCGTAGCTGCCCTTGTAGGAGTTGAGCACGCCCTTGGCGTTGAGCAGGATGTCGCGGTGGGTGTTATCGGAGAAGCAGGAGTGCTCATCCTCCTGCGAGTCGGCCGAGAGCGCGATCTGGATCCGCTCTCCGGCGAGCTCGCCCTCCGAGAGGGTCCCCATACCGGTGAGGATCTCGAGGAGCCTCTTTTTGCCCCTGCTTAGGTCGGCGACCTCGGTGAAGGCCTTGCGGTATTCCGCGCCCTCTTTCCAGCCGTCGCGCACCTGCTTCAGGTCATCGATCAGCTTCGCGACGGCGACCTTGAGGTAGGTGCCGCGGCGCTGACAGATCTCCGGCCCACCGTTGACCGTCTCGCCGCTGGTGCAGGTCGGGTCGAGGGCGTAGTCGGTCACCGGGCGCTGGCCGGCGGAGTTGTCACGCTTACCCTTGGTGTCGGGGCTACCGTCTGCGTTGAGATCCTGACCCCAGAGCAAAAACTCGATCGCGTGGTACCCGGCGACCACGTCGCGCTCGTCCTCCGCGGTCGCGGTCTTGCTGAGCAGCGCTTTGTCGATTGTGATGCTGGTCTCGGCGATGATGTTGCTGCCCGCCGGGACGCCGGTCTTGTGGTCGGTGACGTCGGTCTGGTCGGGCCCAAAGTCGGTGCCCGCCACGACGTAGTCGATCAGGGCCTCACCGAGAGGCCAGGCGTTGATGGCGCCCTCGGGGCCGTCCTCGCCATCTTTGAGGTTGTAGTTGGTGTCGTCGATCGGGCTGGCGCGGAAGCGATAGACCTCCGTCTGACCGTAGGGCTCACGAGCAACGAGCCAGGCCTTCTTCGCGGCGTCCATATTGGCCTGCGTCGGCGTGGCGACGAAGGTCTCTAGGGCCGTCTGTAGCAGCTTCGCGGTCTCCAAAGAGTCCGTATAAGCAGCCAACGCGATGTCCGCGTTGGTCTTGAGCACCTGACGGATCTTCTCCAGGTTATTGACGTCTCCGCCATCGTCGCTGTCACTGCAGGCAGCGACGCTCAGCGAGAGGGCGAGCAAGGGCATCAGTAAGACTCGACGACGACACAACATAAACTCTCCTTGAAATGGACTCAGCAAAAGACCTGGTAATTCGATAGAATCTCTAGGTCTTCAGTAGCCCGCGATCCCCAGGGTCCGCAAGGGCGGCTTTGCAACTGCATAAAACCAAACGATTTAAATGCCGGTCTAGACCAAGAGTCCGTCAAGGAGTCTCAAGAGCTTCCCCACACGTTCGGGAAAGAGCCGGGTGCTGAGCTGCCGCGCCGATTTCGTCGCCGAAGCCATGAGCTCTACGGGTGGTATAGCCAACGTTCTGAGGCCTAGAGCGCTGATCAGCTTACCGGACCGAGCTGCGCGAAGGATGCGGAATCACAGCGTAGGAGCGAGGAGGGCGCCTGCTGGTAGCAAGCAACCGCGGTGCCCGGCGATGGGAGGGATGTGTAGGGGTGCTCTCAAATACCGTCTTCATCTGCCAGCTTGAAATCAACGGGAACGACGACGACGGCGACCGGGCGATCGTAGCCTGCTGGGAGCGCTCTGTAGGGAGCCGCCGCGCGGGCCATCCGCAGCGCCTCCTTGTCGAGCGAGCGATGGCCCGACGAGCGATAGAGGGAGAGCTTTGTCAGCTTGCCCTGCTGGTCGACCCGCAGCTCGACCAGCACACGCCCCTCCAGCCCAAGGCGCTTGGCGACCGCGGGGTAACGTCGGTGGCGCATCAGCGTCCCATGAAGCCCGCGGAGGTACCCCCGGAGGCTGACCCGGGGGGCGGGCTTGACCTTCTTCGGTGGCGGCGCAGCCGCGGGCGCTGGAGGTCTTGGCGCGGCGGGGGCCTTCGGCGCGGGGGTCTTCGTCGTCGTCAGCGGCTTGCTGGGTGGAGCAGGCGCTGGTTGCGGCTTCGGCGGCGCAGGCCTCGCCGGCGGTGGCGCCGCGGGCTTGACCCTGCGGGCCGGACGCCGCCGCTTGGGGCGGCGTTGGACGCGCTTCGGCTTCTCCACTGGCGTCTTGGGCTTGGGCCTGGGCCGCGGAGGGGCCTTGACCCGCAGCCGGATCTTCGGAGGAGGCGGCGGCTCGAAGGTCACCGGCAGCAGCGCGAGCGCGCCGTGAGCGACGCCAGCGACGCAGATCGGCACCAACCAGGCTGCCGCCGTGGTCGTTCGGCTCGCCATCGCCTCAATTCCCCCGCGTGGGGCGCTCGGTGGCGATCCCTGCGGCGGCGAAGCCGGCGCCCTGGGCTGCCGCGAGCACGCGGATGGCGCGCTCGACCGAGGCCTGACGGTCGGCGACGATCAACACCGACGCGTAGCGCTTTCGGAGCGACGCCAAGGCGCTCTTCACCCGCTCTGGAGCGACCGCACGACCGGCGATCCGGATCACCCCCTGTGGGGGGACCTGAACCACCAGCGACTTAGGGTCTGTGGGGCTCTCCGCGTCGGCCCGCGGCAGCGCCACGTCGATGCTCTTGATCCGCTGAAAGCTCGCGGCGAGCACGACGAAGATCACCAAGATGAAGGCGATGTCGATCAACGCCGAGAGGTTGATCGCGACCTTCTCGCGCCTCGGCGTATCAAAGTCCATCGACGCCCTCGCCGCTCGGCGGCGCGCCCGCGCTGGCCGTGACCAGCCGCTGGATCGCGTCGGAGAGGTTCAGGCGCAGGCGATCGACGCGCCCCGCGAGGTAGCTATGGGCCGCCAACGTCGGCACGGCGACAGCCAACCCCGCGGCGGTGGTGAGCAGCGCCTTCCAGATCCCCGAGGCGAGGGCGGAGACGTCGACGTTCCCAGCGCCCTGCATCCCCATGAAGAGCTCGACCATGCCGACCACCGTGCCCAAGAGCCCGAGCAGCGGCGCCACCTGAGCGATGAACGCGAGCAGCGGCAACAGGCGCTCCTGCCGCTGCAGCACGAGGCTGCCGACCCGCCGGCCCTCGGCCTCGGCTCGGCTGGGGGCATGCCGCTGCGTCTCGACCATCGCCCCCATCACCTCGCCCACAGGGTTCACCGCGCCTTGAGCAGCGCGCAACGCGTCCTCACGCCTGCCTTCGCGGATCGCGGTCACCACGGGGCCGACGCTGCTGAGGTCGCCGAGGCGCGCGGCGCGCATGTTGATCAGCTTGTAGACGAAGACCGTCAACGCCGCGAGCGAGCAGGCGTAGATTGGCGACATCACCCAGCCGCCCTGCGCGAGCAGCTGGGCGAGCGAAAACGAGCTCCCGGTCGGCATCAGTGTGCTCCTCTCGGCGTCGGCTGCGAGGTCGCCGTCGGCTGCGAGGTCGCCGTCGGCTGCGAGGTCGCCGTCGGCTGCGAGGTCGCCGTCGGCTGCGAGGTCGCCGTCGGCTGTGTTCACCGCGAGGTAGATGCTGGCGCGGTGGGTGAACGCGAAGCTCCCCGCCAGGTCGATCACGGCCCGCCCCGCGATCCGCTCGCTGTCCGGGATGTCGCCCTGCCCCGCCACGTCTCGCATCGCGGAGAGGTAGCTCAGCGAGGCGCTCACGCCCCAACGCCGCCCGAGCCAGCCCAGCTGCAGCGCGAACTGGTGCTCCGGCACATAGGGCAACGAGTCCCCCTCCTCGACATCTCCGAACTGCGAAAACCCCGAGCGGAAGCTCTCGCGAAAACGCGAGAGGGTGAGCGTATAGGAGGCCTTGCCCCAGAACGTGGTCCCCCAAGGGCCGCGCAGCTGCTGAGAGAGCGCGCTCTCGAGCCCATAGACGAACACAGCCGGCGCGTCGAACTGCAGCGCGAGCTGCCGGTCTGTGCAGCCGCTGGAGATCGTGCACTGCACCGTCAGGTTCTCATAGTCGTTGAAGAAGCCGATCACTTCACCGGCGGTGCCGCTCGCCTTGCGGTTGAAGCGTAGGCCGGCCTCATAGTTGAGGCTGCTCTCCGGCTTCACCGCGGCGATCTGCCCTGGCGCCACCGGCGAGAACCCCCGATGCACGCCCGCCAGCGCCCCGAGCCAGCTCGCGATCTGCACGTAGGCGCCGATCCCCGGGATCAGCACCACGTCCGTGTCTTTGCCCTCGGCGAGCCCGGGGGCCGCCCCTGGCAGCCGATCGGTGAAGCTGCGCCGGATCACCTCGAGCCGCAGCCCCGGCGTCAACAAGAGCGGCCCAACCCGCAGCTCGTCCGAGACATGCGCCGCCAAGGCCACCGTGGCGGCCTCGTTATCGGTCGTCTGCGCGTGCCCACCGACGGGCACCACGACGCCCCGCTGCATCAGGTAGTCTTCCTCGTCGTGGTCGCGCTCGATGCTGTCGTGATGCAGCCGTAGACCAACCTCAAGCTGCTGCCGGATCCGCCACAGCGTGGGCAACGCGAGGTGCGCCCTGAGGGCGATCCCCTGAGAGACGTAGCGCCTCGAGTTGGTGCCAATCTTTAGCGTCTCCCCCGGCACCTGGGAGTCCTGCAGACCGGCGAGCACCGCCAGCAGCGAGGCGTTGGCGCCCGTCGGATCGCGAAAGATGCTGCCGATGTCCGCGCCGGCCATCCCGTTGAGCTTGCGCCAGTCGCGGGAGAAATCGTTGCGGTAGGCGGTCACCGTGAGGTCGAAGTCGCCGTAGGCGATGAACGCGCTCAGCACGACCTGCGTGCGCCACCAGTCCATCAGGCCACGCTCGCTCGCGGGATAGCGACGTCGGCTGTTGGCCTCGAAGTCGGTGTCGCTCAGCCCGAGGTAGGTCTCCCGCGACGACTCGTCTGCGAAACCGAGCTTCAAATCGAGTTGGTAGTACAGCGAGGCGTTGGGGTCGCCGTGGTAGCGAGCCTTGAGCATCAGCTCGTGCTTGTCGAAGCCGGTGTCGTCTCCGCTGGGGAGCTCCTTGAAGCCGCTGGACGCGAGCCGCACCCCCTCGAGTAACACCCCCCAGCGGTCGCCGCGCATGCCGACGTGTCCATGAGCCTTGCTGTAGCCGAAGCGGCCAAAGCCGAGATCGATGTTGCCAGTGAGCGCCTGCGGTATCACCCGCGTCTTGAGGTTCAGCGCCCCGCCGATCGTGTTTGGCCCGAAGCGCACCGACGCCGGGCCCTTGAAGACCTCCACGCCAACCACCCGCGTCAGCAGCGGGAAGTAATACGCCGCTGGCGCCGAGTACGGCGCCGGCGCGAGGAGCACCCCATCTTCCATCAACGTGATCTTGGCGCTGCGATCCGAGTTGGCGCCGCGCAAGCCGATGTTGGGACGCAGGCCGAAGCCGTCTTCTGTGCGGATATAGACGCCAGGGATCTGTTGCAACACGCGGTGAATGTCGTCGTACTCAAAGCGCTCCAGCGCCTTCTCGTCGACGGCGTGGGCCGAGCCGGCGATCCGCGCACGATCGCGCTGGCCGCCGAAGATCGAGATCGGCGCGAGCCACCAGCGGGCGCTGGGAGCGGGGGGGGACTGCGCCCTCCCCTCCTTGGGCAGGCTCCCCTCCTTCGGTCGCCTGCGCGCCTGCCGCTCGCCTGCTCTCTTTGGTGTTTTTCCCTTTCTCGGCTGCGCTGCCCTCGAAGAGGAGCCCTTGGGCTCCGAGGCTGGGTCGTAGAAAACGGGCGCGGGATCGGCGCTCGAGGTAGGCTTGGAGGCCGCCTTTGGGGGCGCGGGCTTGGATGGAGCGGGCGTCGGCTGAGTTGGCCGCGTCGCCGGCGATGAAGCCGGCGCGCCAGGCGCGGCGGTCTGGGCTCGGCTCGGATGGCCAAACGCAGACACGGCCAGCGCCACCAGCGCGGCGACGCAACGCCCCCGAAAGTTCGTCAACATACTTCCACTTTAGATTCGTACGGTTGCCCCCCTACCGCGCCTTGCTAGCTCGCCAGAAGGTCGCTTGCAACTAGACCACTAGTCCAGAAAGGGTCCGAGGGCAGCTTGCCCTCTGAAACCATGACCGAAGAGTCCACACCCCTTAAGCGCAAGCAGCTGGAATCACTGACGGCTCTCTATTGAACCCATCCCAAAAGGAGCAGTCGACACCGACAGAGATGAAGGGCTCTCGATGGCGTTTCCTGGCCCCCCTAAGCGCACCCCCACCCCGTCCTCCCCGTCGCCGGGCACAGCACAGCCGGCCGCTTTCTAGAGCGCTGACCAACTTACCTCCCATCGCCGCGCTGGTCTGCGAAATCACAGCGGTTGTCGCTCGTCGGTTGCTTGCTACCAGCA
>PDWJ01001221.1_pt1 | contig 32677 bp, 26 predicted proteins | sample 1430881 | NCBI WGS metagenome assembly PDWJ01 (sample SAMN01162460, study PRJNA174530) | Oral metagenome, whole genome shotgun sequencing project. | biome: Marine environment; feature: Marine mammal; material: Swab sample of the gingival sulcus; isolation source: swab sample of gingival sulcus...
ACCATCAAACCTGGCTTCAACTTTTCTTTTCCCGAGCCCTTGAAATTCGAGTGACAATTGACCATTATCGGGCAGACATTGTGTATTCATGATTTGGCCATTTCTTTTGAGTGTTATGTTGTTGGTTTGCATCGTAATATAACACTTTGAAACGGCCTTTTCAATTGTATTTATGAGAAATCCGGGTTAGTACTGCTGATTGAAGATCTGCACTGGACAGATGAAGCGTCAATGCAGCTTCTTCAGCAACTGGCAGGATCAATATGCGATGCAGGAGTTTTTCTGGTTCTCACTTCACGATCCGTTCCAGAAGGAAAGCTCAATGAGATCACTGAAAAGCTAAAACTCGAAGCCCTCAGCAGAGATTCGGTAAAGGTTGTTCTGAAAACCATCGCAGGAAGCAGCAGAAGCTCAGCTGTGGAAGAATTTACCGATTTTCTGATGAAAAGCACATCCGGTATCCCCCTTCTGGTAATAGAACTGATACTCCATTCACTGGAAACAGAGTCTCTGGGCAGAGACAGTGATGGTCAATGGTTCATTGCAAATATACCTGACAATATCATTCCCGGAAGCGCAGAATCCTTCGTACAGGCCAGAATTAACAGACTGGGCAACAGGGAGAGGCTGGCTGTTCAGGTTGCTTCAGTGCTCGGCAACGAATTCTTGCTGACAGTATTCTGCGAATTGTTCCGGAGAATGGGCGGAGATTCTGCTGCAATTGTTCTGGGAAGACTGCTGAACCTGGGGCTCATATGCTCCAACAACAATGACACCTTCAGTTTTACTAACTCTGTTATTCCCGGAACTTCATACAGAACCATGACAAAGGAAAGCCGTAAACTCATCCACCGAAATGCTGCTGAAGTTCTGAAAAATCAGAAAACAGCAACTGTAATGGCCATGGCCAGGCACTGGATTGAAGCAGAGGCAGGGGCAGAGTCTCTGCCCTTTCTGTTCAAGGCGCTTGAGAAATGTATTGATCTTGGAGATATAGTCCGTGCTGAGGTTCTTTCTAAGGAGCTTCACCTCAGAATACCCGGCAATGCTGAAAACGAGGAATCCTTTGAGCTTGAATTCCTGGATATGAAGATAAACATAAACAGAGGAAGGTTTCAGACAGCTCTGGGCAGTGCTGAATGGCTCAGCAATAAACTTAAAGGCACAAAACTGGCTTATGCAGAATTCGTGAAGGGTCAGTGCAAAGAGAATCTGGGAGTTCCGCTGCCGGAAGTGGCAGAAAGCTATCTGTCTGCTGCAAATACCGCTGAAGCCGCTGGCGACATGAACACAAAAGCTCTTGCTTTATGCTCTGCAGGCGGGGTTTTTATGAGCATAGGAAAACCTGGTAAAGCAATCCAGTCATTCAATACGGCACTTGAAAACCATGATTTGCTGAATTCTTCTTCTCTGGCCAGAATTCACGGTAACATGGGGCTTCTTATGCAGAGGACCGGAAACAACCATGAAGCGCTGGAGCACCTGAAAAAAACACTGGAACTGGGGCGACAATGCGGCAACATGGGAATCCAGGCCAATGCACTTTCCTTCATGGGAGTGGTCAGGATTAACATGGGCATGAGTGAGGAAGGAATTAATAACATTCAGGATGCCCTGAAAATTCACAGAAAGGCCGGCAACAGAAGTGGCGAGTGTGCCACAATGGGCTCCCTGGGCGGACAGCTTTCCAGGGTTGGCGAAATGTCGGCAGCCATTCACATGCTGGAACAGGCCATTACCCTTGCTGAACAAATCAATCACACCAGAGGAATAATGACATTCAACTCCAATCTGGCCCTTGCTCTGACTCAAAAAGGTGACTATCACCGAGCAGAACACCACATAAGGAAATCACTCGAAATGATGAAAGATTCCGGTGATAAACAGATAACTGCTGTGGGACACCTTAACCTTAGCACTATACTTATGAAGCTCTCCCGTCTGACAGAAGCCATGGAAGAAGCCAGACGAGCCCTGAGATTCGCTTGCGCTGCAAATGCTCTCTCAACCCAGGTAAGGGCCCTGAGCCTTCTGGGATGGCTTATGATAGAGACCGACAGACCGGCTATGGGGCAAAACTTCTTTCTGGAGGCAGAAAAGAGATGCTCTCACAGTGGAGACCACCTGCTTCTTTCAGATTTAAAGGCAGGAGAAGGCGTTGCCCGTACTGCTCTGGGAGATATGGAAAAAGCCCGTGAGTGTTACCTGAGCGCTCTGGAGCTTAAAGATAAGTATGGAACAGACGGCAAATCAGAAGAAACCCTGGAAAGGCTTGCAAAAGCATTAAATGAGCAGAATATCTGAAGTTCTGATAACCAGCGGAGTTCCCGGTGCCGGTAAATCCACTTGGATCAGAAAAAACACAAATCCCAATCTCACTGAGGTGTTCAGTGCAGACACCTTTTTTACTGATAAAAACGGTGTTTACCGGTTCAACCCTGAAAAACTCGGGGAGGCACACTCAGAATGCCTCAGGAGATTTACCGAAAGACTTATTCACCTTTCAGAGGCTGCAGGCAACTCATACCGGATAACACTGGCGGTGGACAATACCAACACAGCTATTTGGGAGATAGCTCCATACTATTCCCTTGCAGTTGCCTTCAGAGCGCCGGTAAAAATACTTCGGTTTTTCGCCGATCCGGAGAAGGCTTTCTCAAGGAATGTTCACGGTGTACAGAAAGAAAAGGTGCTTCAGATGGCACAGCGACTTGAGAACTGCAGTTTTCCGCCATTCTGGAATGTGGAAGATATCTGCAACTGAAAGCAGCAGGATTCAGATTCCTATTCGGGCTGAAAGGTAGAACCTTGCAGAGCTGATTCCCCTCTCTATTGGAACACCTGCTCCTGCATCAAAACTCAGAGGACCTGATGAACCCCGTATTCCAAGCCCTGCAGAGAGAGGATATTCAACTGCTGCAGAGGTTTTAAGAATTCCGCCATCAGCAAAGCCGTAAAGCCTGGTTTCAGTTTCCCCCACTGAAATTTCCAGGGTTCCAAGACACCATGTTCCTGCCCTCCAGCTGTCCTGCACATATCCCCTCAGCGTACCGTATCCTCCAATGCTTTCCAGCATGGTAGAGAGCCATTCACCGCTGGTGATACCACCTGCATAAGCCTTCACTCCTGCTCCCAGCAAACCTCTGAATCTCTGAAAAGAAAGCCGGCAGTCTGCTCTGGAAAGAAGCCATGAAGAATCAGGGCCTGAAGCATTCCCTGCATCGGTGGTGAGAGAGCCACTGAAGCCCTGTGAACCCTGCAGAACTTTTCTGGTAAGGTCCCAGGCAAAACCGGCGGAACCATACCGGTAAAATTCGTCTCCGGAACTTACAGGATAGCTAGACCAGACACCACCTCCCCCTGATACTTCAAATCTGCCCAGTTCAAGTATCAGGGAACCGGATGCCTCCCTTATTACACTTCCGCTGTCTGGAATGAGCTGGGAGGCCTGAACTTCTACAGAAAGATCACTGCCAAGTATCCAGGGCTCTCTGTACAGCCCCTCTGAGTTCATTCCTCCCCATGGCACTGAGTTCAGGCTCAGCTCCAGCCGTCTTCCAGTACCGAACAGATTGCTGAAAAGGGTTTCCGCGCCTCCTGAGAGCCCTGAAGAACCGGAATAGTCAAGATCACCTGAGAACCAGCCTGCAGGTGCCTCCTGAACTGGAACCACCAGAACGATGTTACCGCCGGGGCCCAGCGAAACCAGAGGCGGGCCTGCCCTTTCAATGAACTGAAGATGCTCAAGATTTGTGAGCCACCTTTCCACATCAGTGAAGGAGTAAACATCCCCTGAAGACATATTCAGCCTGCGGGTAAGTATCTCTTCCGATGTACGAATGGAATCAGGGAAAACCACTGCTTCAAGAAGAGCGTGCCTTCCCGGTACAGTGTTGACTACAAGGGTGTCCTGACTGGAAAGGTACATGGAGATAGATGCAAAAGGGTATCCATGAGAGAGATACCAGTCAAGCACCTGTTCCTGCAGAGGAGCCACTGAATCAGGAAAAGATTCCAGCATTTCAGGAACAGAAGGAAACGGAGGTGAGCCGGTAACTTGAATGTGAACCTGTGAAAGCAGAGCCATTAACAGCAGAAGCATCAGAAATTCACCGTACCTTCCATGCCGCCTCTCTGATCCCACTCAGAATCAGGTCGTTTTCGACCACGGTAGTAAACAGTAAGCCTGAGCCACTCACTAAGATTCCTTGAAACTGACAGGTTAGGCTCAATGGTCCAGCCTGCAGGCATACCGTCAAAGAGCCAGGAAGGTACATTGTCTTCTGATGAAACAAGGGTTGAAGCAAACCTTAATCTGGCACTCCATCCTGATGAACTTACAGTTGAATGCGGATCAATGCCCCAGGCTGTTCCTGAAATATTCAGGTTTTCCTCTGATCTTCGTTCTCCGGAAAGCTCAATACCTGCTTCAAAACCACCGGAGAACAGATAGACAGGATCAATGGAGAGCCCGTTTTCAGCCATGCGTCTGTCGGCATAGATTGTCTGCCTGCTGGAAGATGTCCATCCGGAAACCTCCACCAGAACATTTTCATAAGGGGTCAGTACCGGAGAAAGCTCCAGCAGTCGTCTGGTCTCCCTTATGATTCCCGAGCCGCTTACCTGATCAACGCTGTCATAGCCCTCAAGCTTCAATGAAAACCTTGAGATCAGCCCCTGATCCCAGGTTATCCAGGGACTTATCGCAGCAGTCCAGCTCCCTGGATTTTCAGCATTGAAGGCGCCTGCAGTGGTATATGTGAGCAGCCGATTCTCAGGATCGGAAGCCTCAAAAGTGAAAGAACCGTCGATACCTGTGGAAGCTGAACTGTCACTCCAGCTGAATCCGCCGGCAAGGCTTGCCTCAAGCACCTGGGTATCTCCCTGTCCCGGAACCCAGCTTACCTTGTAATCACCTGAAGGATCAGCATAGTATTCGCCGGTTTCAGGATCATAGCTGTAGTCGCCGTTTCCCTCTCCAACCCAGATATAGATGATATCCATCTCCCTGGAAATGTATCCTCCTGCGGTGTATTTTGTATGAATCCATGTCCCGCCGAACCTTCCGGACCAGGAGATTCTGATGGCATCTGAACTGGTGGAAGCCCCCTCAGAATACCATCCGGTAGAGTGGGCAACAGAACCGGAGCCGTTCCAGTTCACTGCACTGCCTGCTCCGGTAATCAGCACACGAAGAGTTTTCTCCGGATGGGTAACGCCCCATCTCCTGTCTATATCACCACCTGCGGATATCTCTGAATGCCACTGGTCACTGTTCAGTCGCACTCCGGTCATAAGGGAAGCAAGAGCTCCGGAAAGACTGTCCGGCCAGCTCTCTGCAGTATAAGAAGGGGTCAGGAAAGGGGTCAGAAAGCCTGTACTTACCGAAAGATCAGCACTTATCATTCCCCTCTTCCCCTGTGAAAGGGCAGCGGCATCATTCCTGAACAGCCCGTTAGCAGAAAGGTCAATAACAAGAAGCCCAGTCTGCCCGGTGAAGGAGGCTTCTGCAATACTGGATGAGCCGCCTGTCTGGAACCTTCGGCTTCCTGCAACAAATGAAAGGGCACTGCTGTGAAGGCCTGCAAGACCGTAGCTGTCATTGCCCTGCCAGCCTGCAGGAAGTCCCCACCTGAGCAGTTCTGAATCCCGGTCAAGCTTCTCCGGCGGCGCAAAACCGCTGGAGACGAAACGGCCTTCCAATGCGAGAAGAGGCCCTTTTTCCCAGGGTCTCAGAGCAACAGAGCCTCCGCTTAGAGTGCCCTGTCTGGTGGTCTCCTGAGTATTGAAGAGGTTCCCTGAACTCTCTGAAAATGTTGAATGGAGGGCATAACTCTCAACAGCTCCTGATGAACCTGACAGCTCAGCTGTGATTATTCCGCTGGAAGCCGGTATTGAAAGGTAGCGTCTGGGATAGTGGGTGCCCATACTGTCACCTGCCCAGACATATCCCCCTTCTGTTGAATCGTAAAGGTAATCGCCAGGGCCTTCAGGGGGTCTCTGAAACTCAACTGACCAGTCTCCCTGACCAGGTCCTGCCCAGTGATAGATCTGAAGACTGTCCCTTGTGTAGCTTCCGTTGCCGTCACCGACCTGTGTACCGCCGTCAATCCATGCAGCCAGAGGATCATCTCCTGCAGCTGCAAGAATTTCCTCCACCTCCCGGGACATTACAAATCCCAGCGGAACAGTTACATCATCACCTCTGAAAAAGGTTTTGAATGCCAGAGAACCGCTCTCCCAGGGGGAAACAACCATTCCTCCTGTGTAAAGGTTCTTTCTGAATCCGTCTCCCTCTCTGTACCATGAAACATCCACCCTCTGATCCCTGACAATCAGTCTTCCAGTGTTGAATGTAATCTGGCCGGCAGAGTACTCAACAGTGTAATCGCTGCCTGCACCTCTTGTCATCAGCTCACCATCCAGGTACACCTGTTCGCTTCCAGGTGTTACTCCCCCTTCAGGAGCAAACTGATAAGGCCCCTGAACCCCTTCCAGGGTAAGAAAGGCAGCTGTGTGCCTCTCACTGCCTGTTGTGCCGTACCCTCCGGTGAATGAAAGTGAATCCAGCGGAGAAACCCCCAGGTGAAAGCCTGACGGATCAGCGGACCAGCCCACCGGAGCATTGTTTTCCCATTTCAGATCACCCATTTCAGCATTCCATGAACCGCCGTCAAGGCTCATATAGACCTTGTCCAGTTCAGAGAGCGCTTCAGAAGATGCAGCGCCAAGGGGCAGGTTTCTGTCGGTTATTCGCCCGTCAACAGTAATTCCTGGAGATAGCATTCCCTGAATGGAAAGCTCTGTACCCTGGGTGATACCTCCACCGGAACCGATGGAAACTCCCAGCTGTTTTGAGCCGGAGATGAAGAGTCCTTCCGGCACAGGATCACCTGCAATGCCTCTCCAGTTCATTTCGTACATGCTTTCCGAATGTGCAGGCTGCAGGTTCAGCTCTGCTGTGTTCTGTGCGTTTACAGACAAGGTATCTGCTGTGATATAAACTGTATCTCCCGGCTCCGGTACAGGATATAAAAGAAGCCCTGCAATGCTGCCTCTTGCTCCAGGGCGGCACTGAAGGGTATCTCCATGTGATTCCGCATGTATGGAAGAAGGGTCAAGCCAAAGATCAGGAGGCAGCTGAATAAAATCGTCTCCGGTTGAAATATGAACAAGATTCCATGCGGTCATGAAAAGTACCGGAAAAAAGCTTATCATTCAAGCACTTCGTATATGTCAGGGCCCCATCTTATCACCATGTTCCCTGATGAAGAAGCTGAGAGGATGGCATTCCCTTCCACCATGACACTCTCGCCGGCGAAACAGGCGCTTCCAGATTGAGCAATACTCACAGGAGCCTGTCCGGAAGAGAGTTTAAAAACACCACTGGAACCGGAAACCAGAACCTCTCCTCCCTTTCCTGCACAGAGTCTTGAGTCGGCACCTGCAATGCCTCTGGCAATCACACCGCTCCAGGGAGAGACTATATCTCCGGTGGATATGTTCACTACCCAGATATCCATTCCTGTGAAAACAAGGTCTCCAGGTGTTCCAACCACAAGTTCTTCAATTACCAGATCATCAGAATTGAATACTGTAATTTTTCCGCTGTTTCTTGAGGATACTGCCCATCTGCCCCCTGGAGAAAGGGCAAGACCTGAGAGAGGCCCTGAATCTTCCACTTCAAAGCGGTTCCTCTCCCCTGACATGGTAATGCGGTAAACGGCAGGCTCCAGGGCTGAAAGCACCCAGAGTCTGCCGTTGTTATCAATTTCTATGTCAACTGGAACGATGCCGTTCAGGGCAGGGAGAAGAAGAAGACAGGTACTAACGAACCACGGCAACACGGCCGGTTTCCGTTCTGGAACCCTGACTGAACCGGAAGAAGTACACTCCGGAAGCAAGCTTTGATGCCCCGCTGTAGGTAACCACAGCCTCTCCGGCAGGGGCTGTAAGGGCAACTGTCTCCACATGAACTCCCGCCTGATCGAAAACAGCCAGTTCAACCGGCTCTCCAGTAGAGTTGAACTGGAAGTAAAGATCTCCGAGACAGGGGTTGGGATAAAAGGCAAACGCACTTCCGCCGCCTATGGAGCCTCCGTGAACATTCATGCTGATACCGGCAAAACTGTTGCACATGAGCATCAGAGTTCCAGGGGAATCAAGACTCACTGCAACATCCGACGCGCTTCCGGAATTAAGTTCGGTAAGTTTGTTCTCTTCAAGGAAGAAAACTTCAAGGTTCCCGATACCTGTACCCTCTGCTCTGAGGCTTCCTGAAAGATCGTCTTCGATTCTGTAATAGTTTCCTGAAAAACCTGTGATCTCATGCCAGGGATCGCTCCATGGTGTGGATGAAACTACTCCGGTGTAATCCATACCAGGCCGGTTGCCGGGATCGGAGGTGTCATAATCTGCAATTTTGAAGCTCTTCCATCCGTAACCTGCTTCATAGTTGTCAATGAAACAGGAGAGCATCCAGTCCCTCAGTATCAGCTCAATATCCGCCTTCTGACCGGTGGCAGTCTCTATTGCCTCCAATACACCCTGAATTCCCCTTGTTGAGGAATGCATGCTTGTCCAGAGGAAATCTTTTCCTCCGTAATTCTCAAAGAGATATGAGAAAAAGAGGAAACCGGCACCGTAGCCTGCAACATACTCAGCCGGATCGGCAAGATCAGTCCATTTGATCGGTGTGACTCCGCCTGTCTCAATGAATGTTTTAACCTGCATGGCAGGATATCCGCAGACAAATGTGCCTGCCTGGGCCTGATTCTCTATTACCCAGAGCTCTTCGCCGCTGAACGGCTTTATTCCGTACTGTATCAGGTGAACAAGCTCGTGGCTTGCAGTAAAGGTGGCATCATCCCCTACTGAAGGCCAGCAGTCGATGTAAAGCATCTCCACCTCGTTGGAGTGACCGCCGTAATAGTTTCTGGCCTCCCATTCTGTAAACATGTTGTACGGGCTGAAATAGCCTGCTATGTACACTTTCTGCCCGGCAACACCGTAGTTGTCCCTTATGTCAAGCACCAGAAAGTAAACTTTTGGATCGTTGTCAATCAGGTCGGGAATATCTCCGAAATACTCTGCGTCTGTGGCTACTATGCCGTCATCGCCCTCAAGTTCAGCAGCGAGAACATCCACATTGTCCTGATTGTAATTTATCCCCCACTGGGCATCCTCAACAAAGATGTATGTCTGCTCTCCCACGAACCGGCATGTGGCGCTGGTGAGATAAAATGTCGGTACCGGGCCACTCTCATCCATAGCCCAGAAATTCACCACATCTCCGACCTGATGGTCACCATCAGTTGACGCCAGAGGACCTGAAGGCTCATTTGCAGGATCATGTCTGAGATCCATCTGCTGAATCTCAGGATAGTGAAATGTTCCGCTGATACCCATTTCTCCAGCGGAAACAAGGATAGATAACAGGTAGAATACAGCCATCAGAATCGTGCTCCAATTGTGAATCGGACCGATGAAAAGTCGGCACTTTCAGGAAAACTCATGTCAGTGTAGATACCAGGCTCGGAAGGGTCCAGAAGAGAAGCGTCAATGGCACTGACAGCTCTGTTCACAAGTGCAAAAGCTGCCACATAGGTGGTTCGTCTGAACCATTCCCTGCTGTCACGGAGAGCGGTGGTATATTCCTCTCTGGCAGAGGAACCTGCCCAGTTCCAGCTGTCACTGCCGTATCTTGCATGATTCTCGTAGTATTCCCTCTGCGCCTCAAGGTCATCCGGATAGAGGGCCCTGGCAAGACTTCTTATGTAATCATTGTACTCGCTGCTGCTGGAGTATTTGCCCACATCATCCTGAAATTCTCTGTTTCTCCAGGATACATCAATGCCTGCCTCCTCCATTGCCAGATTTCTGAAATCGTCTCTGTTGAAAACTCCCTGAAGGTAAGACAGCCCCACACCGGTCCATATTGAGGCTTCCAACCCCATGAAAACAGCACCTCTGGTGCTGTGGCCTGCATGCATCTGCCCCCATCCTGGAAGTACTATGGAACGGAGAACAGTTCCTTTGTCTGCCCCTGCAGCAACAGAAGCGGCTATCAGAATGGTCAATACTGTTCTTCGCATCAGTTCACCACCGCAGCCTGGAACAGGGCCTCTGCCACTGTTCCTTCAGAGTTAAGTTCAAGGCACACATAGTAGACGCCAGGTGCCAGATCTTCAGTATTCCAGTTAACCTCCCAGGGCACACCGCCAGGGGCACTGCCGCTGAACTCTCCTGCAAGTTCTCCGGCAATGTTAAATATCCTTATGGTGTAATCAGCATCGGACCCCGGCTCAAAACGGATGTATCCTGTATCTGCAGTTACAGGATTGGGCCACACAAAGAAGGTTTCCTCGGAAAGCAGGTTATCTCTTGAAGCAACAGGAGGGAGGTCCTGAGCATACCAGCACCTCTCGCCGCCTCTGTCCATTCCTGTATGCCACCCCTGGGGAATAAAGTCGGTATAGAATGCACCTGTGGATCCACCGGCTGCTGTAACCATGAGCCTGTAACTGTCTTCTCCGGTAAAACGGTGAAGAACAGGTCTGCCTGCAGGCTGGTCTCCAAAAGCAAAACAGTATCCCTCCTGAAGAATCACGGTTCTGCCGTCTCTGAGAGGCGCAACAAGAAAACCGTCACCTCCTATGCCGCTGCTGTGTCTCTTGTATTGGTAAACCAGAGAGTCTGTTTCTGTAACAAACGGCCAGTCAGTTGCGATTGTCCCTGAAGATGTAAATGCCTCAAGTCCCTTTGTGGTTTCAATTACTGTCTCAATGTATCCGTCACTGTCCACATCGGCAGGAAAAGGATCTGAGAGTATTTCACCCTGAACCTCCACAGGAAATCCAGGTTCCAGTGATGAATCTGAAGAGTACGACCATATCTTTCCGTCAGCTGCTGCAACCACTTCCACATCACCGTCCCTGTCAATATCAGCTGCAAAGGGCATGGCTGCGTCCTCGGTTCCTGGGTGCACCGGCCAGCCGAATATTGTTCCGCCCCCTGGTCCTGTTCTTCGCAGTGAGCCGTCTGCTGAAACCAGAACAAATCCCGGGTTCTCAGAATCAGGATAAACGCATCCGCCTGTGAGAGGAAGGCTGAAAGAGGTAGGTGATCCGTTACACTGTATGCCATCATAGTTAAGAGCATAAAGAAGATTATCCTCTGTGATAAGGTAGATTCTGTTCTGCCCGGTGGCAACAGTTGCCTGGGTTACAGGGCTTCCTGCGTTAAAGGGCCATCCTGGAGCTTCTGTCCAGTCAGGAAGGCGCAGGTGAACGGAACCGTCAGCCTGGCATACAACAAGGTATTCCTTTCCGCCGGTATTACAGACAACAGGCGGAGCGGTGAGATTGAGCCCTGCACTTATTTTGTCGCTGCCATCTGAAGAAATGGCAATTGCCTGCCTGTTACCTCTTACAACAACAACAAACTCTCCTTCAGGAGGAGACCAGAACACAGGGCCGAACCTGCATCCGGAAAGCGATACAGGCCATCCCGGAACCACTCCTGCAAGGGAATAAATGAATTCCATAGTGTTCTGAGAAGGAGTGGTAACCTCAACGGAAACACCTGTGGTGCCTCCCCATGAAGCGTCAGTGGAAGGGGTTGAAGATGGAGTGAACTCCCAGGCATACCCGTCGGTCTTCCAGGGATCGAACTCGCTGCCTTCTATGCTGAACCATGTGGGGAAGCCGTAGTCAAGATCCTGTATGCCGTCTGCTTCCTCCACATCCACACCCTTGTGAAGAGGATCAACATTGACCCTGTTAGCCTGTTTGTAAGGGCCAAGCCTTGTCTCGTCCACATGCCATATAAGAAGTCCTGATCCAGGCAGACCGTAATCCCTGTCATGGGGGCCGCACTGGCCGTCACCGTCAGGGTCCCGCTGTCTGTTCTCAAGAAGGAGATACTCTGTGGAAGTAAGGGGTATTCTGTAAACGGTTCCTTCCTGCTCTGCAGCATAGGTTCCAGGAGCTATTATCTCAGGAGACTCCCATTTAAGAAACATTCGGCTCCAGGCTCCAGGAGCAGCAGGCCAGAATCCGTTCATGAGCCACTGTCCGTAGCCCATGAGATCCCATCCCCCTATACCAACTGAACCGGTTTCGGTGTTGTAAAGGTCAGGCAGCCCAAGCTGATGGCCGAATTCGTGGGCAATGGTTCCCAGAACACCCAGACCGTAATTATCCTGAGTCTCTGTCTCCGGATTGATACACCCCTCGCGAACGGCAACACCGTCATCGGTGATAACGGATGGTGTACCAAGGTAATGCTCAAGATTGGCACTGTTGATGAACATGGAATGAATATCATCAGGGCTGTTGCCCCGTATATCAGATTCCTGTCCTGCTCCTGCGTGTATAACAATCACAGCACCGTACTGAGAGAAGTCAACAGACTGGTCTGCTGCATTGACTGCATCTCTCAAAAGCTCACACTGACCTTTGCCGTTCTTCCGATCTGCTCCGTAGTAGGCCATCTGGTGATCCACTCTGAAAGCGCTGTCATCTGCAGGATACAGGGTTATATCAAGCACAAGCTGACCGCCGCTCACATCGTAGTAGTAATCGGCAAACTGCTCCATCAGCAAAGCAATCTCTGCGCCGCCTGTCTCAAATTCACCGCTGCCGCTGGTGGTTTCGGTATAGTCAGGGAGAAATTCCACCTTCAGGGCACAGATTCTTATGGTTGAGTCTGCATCCAGGTCGTAATCTCCACCAGTCAGACTGACAACCGCCCTGCCGTCTGAGACTCCCTCAGGCACATCTGTGACACCTGAGCCGGGAACCGGTGGAGCTGCAGAGGCCAGAGAGGCCAGAAGCAGAACAGAAAGAATACAGTTTCTCATCAGAACCTGAGGGTGAGACTGTACTTCTGATTGTACTTGCCGGAACCCTGAAGGGATTCCTCCACTGGAATGAATGCCATATCCAGAAGGAAATCGTTCCACTGGAGACCGGCTCCGAAAGAGATACCTGATATGGTAGTATCGCCCTCGGTATCATGGATATAACCAGCTCTCAAAGCAAGAAGTTTGTAGTACCGGAACTCGGCTCCTGCACCCCACTTGTTCTCGCTCAACTCGTCAGCAAGGCTCTCATCTTCAGAACCGCCGGACTGAGGCTCCGGAGGATTGTTAATACTCACCAGAAGTTTGGTATAGTCTGCGGAAATCAGAAGAGACATCAGTTCGTCTTCAAAGGGAAGATAAGCAGCTCCAAGCCTCAGTTCCCTGGGAAGAGGGTTGTTTTCACTGTTTCCACCGTAACTCACATTAGGCCCAAGATTGGAGAGAGCTGCTCCAAGTGAGATCTGGCCGTAATTCTGTTCAGGAACATGGTAGAGAATACCAAGATCAGCTGCAAAGGAAGAACCTTTGCCGTTTTCCTCATAATAGAGATGGTCATAGATGAACTTAAGGCCTACACCTGCAGCAAGACCTGGAGCAACCTCTGTTCCGAATGCTGCATCAGCGGCAATACCGTATGCGTAGAAAGTTCCCACCGGCTCAGTGCTGCCGGCCTCTATCTCCTGCTGCTCACCAAGTGACATGAATGTTATGTTGCCGCCAACTCCGCCAAGGTTCTCTATCTGCTGGGCATATCCCAGAAACTCATAATAAAGATCATCTGCAAGCTGAGGAAGCCACTGGGAGTGCTGAAGCGTGATCTCCTTCTTCTCCTGTGCGGCAAATGCAAGGCCTGCAGGATTCCAGTACGATGCTGTTGCATCATCTGCAATGGCTGTGAATGTCTCACCCATTCCGTTGGCCCGTGCGCCGGGGGTTATGTCAAGCCATATAACACTTGCAGTAGCTGCGAAAGCTCCCTGAACTGCAAAGAGCAGGACTACACCTGCAGTAAAGAACGAACGCATATAGAAACCTCCTGTTATTATCTATGCTTTTGTCATTATCTTGCGACAGTTGCTGTTCCTGTCAGCTCTGTTTCACCTGCCGATACTACATAGATGTAGGTACCTGCTGCAACTGGATCCCCGTCTGCATCCCGAAGGTCCCAGATATGCTGATTGTATCCCGGGCTGCAGGACAGGTTCCCCAGCTCCGCTATTTTTCTTCCGGTAATGGTGAAAACAGAGATGTCAACCAGCCCCTGAGAGCTCTGAACCCAGTTGAACGACATGAAATCCACGGCAGGTGTTGGATAAACAAAGAAGTCTTCAAACTGAGCATTTTCGACTTCCTGAAGGTGGAAGGTCATCTCTGTCCAGCTCAGGTTACTCATATTGTCAGCAGCTCTCAGCCTGAGCTCATGATCACCTGGCTGAAGCTCAGGCATTGTATAGACAAGCTGCCCGCTTACAGCTGACCCAGGTTCGTATGTGAAGAAATCGGAAACATCCACAGGGGTGTCGTCTATGTAGAGCGCCAGCTGATTGCCGGGATAGGGAAGAAGGTTGATACCGGACTGGTCACTGAGAAGAGCCTGTAATACCCCTCGCCCTGAGATGGAAGGATACTCCACTCCACGGAACCCCTGAAACCACATCTCTATATCAGGGCCGATTGTGTCATTCGAAGACCCCTGACCGAAATCAAGATTGAGCGGATAAGAACAACAGAGATCTCCTCTGTCTGATGAAGGATTGAAGTAGCGGATTCGGGCATGCTCACCGGTAGAGGCAACCTGCGGCACGAACATCTCCACTGTAAAATCCGGTGAAGCCTGTGCCATGCCCCTGTAAAACACACCTGGAACAGACAGATACTCTATCAGAGCATTTTCCCTGAATGTGAAATAAGAATCAGGCTGTGCAGATTCCCAGGCTTCCACAAGCAGCAGACCTGAATCGTTGATATAACCATTGACAGATGCCAGCTGAGAGGTGAAAAGCTCAGGTTCATCAACAGTTATTGATGAATCAGGAATGGCCAGGTAAAGAGAGCCATCACCGAAAGCAATGTATGTCAAGTAGTGGCCAGGCATAGGCAGAATACCCAGCCACTGGGCTTCACCTATTGAGAAACTGTCATCCTCAAGAAGCAGAGAGACAATTCTCGACATCAAAACAGGATTTGTATGAGCCCCTGACTTGGCCGAACAGGCACCTGAGACTATTGCGCCACCATCAGGAGCAATAGTCAGGTTCTCAGCAATACACTTAGAATACGGATTCTGGAACAGCCCTACATCGCATGAACCGAAAAAAGCCCATGGAAGACGGTGCCCGCATGCCATAAGATTGGCATCCTCAAGAAACATCAGCCCCTCATCTGCGATCTGATCGAAGCTGCCGTGTCCAAGATAGAGCATCATCAGAGCCCCGCCACTCCACTTGTCTATCAGATCAGACCTTGCTTCAGGCTTCTTCCAGTTGCTGTTCCAGTCAAAGAAAATGAGATAGTTTTTAACCGGAATAAACCTCTCAGGGATTTCAGAAGAGAGGGTTCTCTCCATGGAAATAGTATGAACTAAATCATCTTTTTCACCGAAAATAGGCGAGCGCTCATCATCGGCTGAACCCAGAATAACAGACTGCCATGTTCCGCTTTCATCTGAAATGTCGCTGTAGTCCCCACTCCTCTGGGCAATAAGCTGAAGCTCCTGTCTGGAGGTAACCGGCAGTCTTGATACAGCTGCCTGAGGATCATTTGATCCCTGAATAATAGTATACATAAGGTCTGAAACTATTGGATGACCATCCTCCCATCCCAAAATGATAATGTCCATAAAAGAGAGCGGGTCAGATATGAAGTTCCTGGGATCCCAATGGCCGTCGCCAACCAGAACCAGCTGATCAAGAGGATCGCTCCATGACCTGACTGTGCTGCCGAAAAATGCCCTTACAGCAGAAGGGTCTCTCACTCCGCCGTTAAACTCATCATAGATATCCTGAACAGGTATCATCAGAACATCAGATCTGCCCCGCTGCAGAAGAGGCATATCAGCCTGGAATATCTCAGGGTAAATGTAGGCAATACTGCCTGAAGAGATTGTACCCTCTATTCTTCCAGGGGCAGCGGAAGAAACACTGACCGGCTCCATGTAATCACCGTGGGGAACAACCCACATAACCGGCAGAAACCATCTTTGCGGCATTGTGAACTCAAAATCTTTTCCCCCTGGCAGATCAATGGCAACAACTGCTGTATCAGAAAGAGCAACACATACAAAAGACTGATCTGAGAGGCTCTCGGACCAACTGATGTGCCGTCTTTCCTCTTCCTGGAAGGTTCTGTCAACAGGCACCTGACACTGATTCCCTGTACTTCTGTATTCCGTTTCCGCAAAAACTTCGAACCAGTCGGTACTTACATATGTTGCAGAGGAATTTATCTGCACCTGAATGGCAAGCTTGTTAGGTGATGTTTTCAAACCCGTTACAGGGAATGACCACTCAAGAACTCCTGTTCTGACCAAAACAGTATCGGCAAAAACAGTTCCGTTTACAGACGCGGTAAGATTCACATTTACAGTGGCACCTATTATCGTCTTGCCGCAATAAGCTCTGATAATCATTGTTCCATCACCGGTAGCACCCTTGGTGGAAAAGCTGTAGTTGGCAGTTGATGAAGATGGAATTCTGTGCCACCCGTAATTATCCTGAAATGATGTCGAGCCATCTCCCATGAGAAGGTTCCGCTCCATGTGAATTCTGCCGGTAAAAGTGTCGCCTATGGAAGGAGCGCCTGTGAGAGAACCATCCAGCACCTCCATAAAAGGACCGCCTTCGCCTCCCCAGGTAAGCCAGTAGGTATTCAGTGAGTCGTACATACTGTTGAAGTGCGCACCACCGCCATCTTCCCACCATGAAAGCCCTCTTCCGTAGAAGAGCAGCCTGTCTGACTCATCAAAGATGCCGTCTCCGCCGTCTTCGACAAGAATGGGTACTTCACGGGGTACGAACTCATCAGCTTCAGGATCAGATTTGCTCATCATTCTGCCCCGGCCTGTAATCATCGCCAGGCTTGCAGAAGGCATACCTGCTGCTTCAGGAACCATCTCTCCGGTAATCTGGTAAACACCGGCAGTGTCCACCTCTATCCTTGCCCATGGCTTTCCCCAGAAGGGGCTTTCGTCAGTTCTTTCAACCGGCTCACGCCATACACTTGAGGTGCCAAGCACAGCTTCCAGTATTTCTCCCTCGTGGCCGCTCACAACCTCAACCGGTGCAGATCTGTCCATGTTCAGAACTACAGAGAGATTCTCCGCTGCAATCAATTCTCCATCCTGAACTATTACAGGATTGAGCCTTACTGACACGAAGCCGGCTCTTCTGAAGGTTCCCTGCTCTGTCAGATAACCCCAGCTATTCTGCAGAGAAGCGTAAGACGCTGCTTCAAACTGTTCATGGTCTTGAAAGAAAACAGATCTTGCAATTTCAGGCACCGGACCAAGAGAATGAACACCTGAAGGAACCACTGAAACAGTCACATCCTCCCCTGGAGGTACAGGCAGCATCACATTCTTACCAGGAAGCATAATACCATTATCATCAGTGGCGTTGAAACCTGAAGCTGTTACAGCGAAAAGACCATCTGCAACCTGGGAAACAGAAACATCACTGACCGGCCATACCTGTTCTGCAGCTGAACTGTTAAGCTGAGCATGGGGCACTAAAGCAGTGATAAGGGTAAGAATCAGCATCGGGACTCCCGTCAGAGTTCAGAGAGTTCGAGAAGGGGCATATCGCCCTCTTCTTCACCTGGCAGTCTTTCTTCTGCCGGTATGATTTCAGATTTGATTCTGGATTCTTCCAGCTTCACCATGTTTTTCTGGGACTCAATGAAGGAATTCATCTTCATCAGAACCTCCATGCGTCTGTCCTGTAGTTCTCTTATGGCTTCTGTAAGAATCTGAACCCTTTTTCTGGTTTCATCCAGCATTTTTCTGGCTTTCAGCTCGGCATCCCTGATTATAAGGTCAGCCTCTCTGTTAGCCTCTTCTCTGGCAACATCGGCACTTTTCTGCTGAGCAACCAGAACTTCCCGCACAGCGCCTTCCATTCTGTCGAAGTCGCTGGCCCTTGCTCTCAACACCTCAAGTTCCCTGGTTTCGCCCTCAGCCTTCTCAGCTGCCTCTTCCCAGGCATCAGCAAGCATTTCCAGAAAGGCGTCGACCTCTCCTGGATCGTAGCCCCTCATTCCTCTGCGAAAACGCTGTCTTCTTATATCAAGTGGAGTTACACGCACGAAGCCACCTCTTGTTCCTGCCTTTGAATAAAACTTCCGATGGACAAATATCGTACATTGCTCCACCTGTGAACACTCTATGCAATACTACCCGTGAACAGCTCTTCTGTTTCAGCAAAACAGATCACCTTTTTCTTGATCCAAAGAGACGCCTTCCCAGTCTTACTGTTGTGGCGCCTTCCAGAATGGCTTCTGCAAAATCATCACTCATTCCCATGGACAGTTCAGGAAGAGCATTACCGCTGGATGCTGCAGAAATATCCCTGAGTTCCCTGAGAAGTGAAAATGCCCTTCTTCTCATAGACATGTCCTGCGTCAGGGGACCTACTGTGAGCAGTCCCATTACATTAACCATGTTATCAGCAGCAAGGTTGAGCGCTTCTTCAAGAACTCCAGCCTCTGGCGCAAAACCCTTCTTTGCAGGTTCTCCTGAAGTGTTGACCTCAAGCAGCACAGGAAGTTTTACCTTACGCCTGCCAAGCTCAGACAATATCGCCAGGCTGTCAACTGCATCTATTCTGTGAAAATCCCTTGCAGCCTGCCTTACCTCTTTTCGGTGAAGCACCCCAATGGCATGAAAAACCGCATTCTCTTTTCCTATCTCCCTTATCTTTCTGCCGCCTTCAGTTACCCTGTTCTCACCTATGTGTACGAGGCCGCTTTTCAGAGCAGCACGGATATATTCAGCAGGATGGGTCTTGGTAACCGCCATCACAGTTACCTCCTCGAGCTTTCTGCCGCACAAAAAGGCAGCCTGCTCTATCTCTTCTCTGACGGTTCTCAAGTTTTCTCCGAGTATATCTGCTACATTTTCCATTTCGCTCCTCTTGAAAAACAACCATGCTATTATATTCTGAAAAAACATGCGTAACATCCATTATGCACCAATGCTGCCGTTTCTTCCAGAACAGACATTTTTGCAGTAATTTTTCACAAAAGCAAGAATATCCCGGGCCAAAAACCTTTACCGGCAATTATCCTGTAATGCTTTCTGCTGCAGGAGAATCGGGTATGAGCTGTTTTAAGTCTTTCGCCAACAGCCGTCTGAACATCAGGAAAACCTGACGGGAAGCTGAGTAACTATCATTCAGAAATACCATCAACCTGATGAAGAACCGATTGTCAAAGCCTTGCAATTAGCATGTCAAACATTAATTATATATAATTATCAATATAATAATCTAAACTAACTATAATAGCTGTAATTTATTTGTTACTTTTGATATTCAATATAATTATTAAAATATACACTAGCAATTTAGGTATGTATTGTATTTTATTATACATTACTACCCAATTAATTAAATTTAGCTAATAATAGAATTTTATTGACATTGTTTGTCAATTGCACTAGACTATTTGCATAAAAGTTGGTTTCATTTTGCAACTGCTGAATGATATGCCAGAGGAAGATGTGCATTACTCTGGCCGCTACTGTGGGAGCAGTTTTGAGAAAGTGGTAAAGTATCAATATCAATAGAAGCAGAGTCAAAAAGCTGAATATAATCGTTAATGACACAGTGCAATCTTACAGAATGGAGGGTAACAATGCCAAAGCTTTTTATGATTCTGGTTTTTGCATCTGCTGCCATAGCAGCAGGAGAATACTCGGCTGACACTCCAAACGGGCCGCAGCCTTATCAGGCGCCGCCGCCAGTGTGCAGTAACAGCGACCAGGTTCCCGATGATGAGGGGTATACTTCACCGGTTATATACAATAACGAAAGGCCTCCAGAGGGGCCTGAAACCTGGGAAAGAGACTGGGGTGAAGATATTCTCATTCATGCAACGCATGTGGGTTCTAATCAGGATATCGCTCTCGATGAAGACACAGGTGATCTTTACGCAATATTTGATACTGATCACAGCACTATGGACAGTTGCATCGTCTACCGGTCCCAGGACAGCGGATATACCTGGACCTTCTGGAGAACAACCTACAGACCCAGTGGGCCGATGTACGATCCCATGATTGAGGTGGTCAGGGATTCGTGCGGTATGGAATGGGTCTGCATGTTCTTCAGATCCAACAATAAGCTGTGGATGAGAAGAATGACACCGGATCAGGGGCGGCATTTCTGGGAGTTAATCTGCCCAAATGATGTGGACGATTACGACATCGCAGGTGAGGCAGACACAGCAGGATGGGTATATGTCACCTATGTTCCTGCAGGAACAAAAGATGTCAGGGTAGCCAGAAACGCTCTGTCAGGAGATGGATGGGTCGATGATCATGCTCTCTTTACAAACACTGAAATTGATCCTTACCCGGCGATCTCCTGCGCCACTGGCGGATTGGTTTCAGTTGTATTTTCAGATGCGAGAATGACCTGCAACACTGAAATCAGGCATAGGAAAAGCACAGACTACGGTTTCTCATTTTCGCCCTCTGAGCAGATCACCAATAACACAAGCGGTGCAGAACTAACATGGACAGACATGGCCTACACCCACAACTCATCGATGTCAGCTGCAGGATGGATATTCACCACATTCGAACTCTCCGGCAGCGACAATTTGAGTTACTACTACACCATTGATACAGTAAACTGGACCTACGGGGGCACAATGCCCGATACAGGTAATGAGAATATGCCCAGCATCTACGCGAAAAAAAGCGGCAATTCAGTAACACTGGCCTACAACTCCACCCCCGGTGATTCCACCCTGTGCAGCTGGACAACAGGCAGTAACCCGACTGACTGGCCGACTCCAATAAGAATAAACGACTATCCTTCAACAGGATATTGGCCTTCTGCAGCGGCCTTCAACGGCTCATTTCCCACAGTTCTATATACTTCATATTCAGAAGACTACAACTGTTTCCTGGACTGGCTGAACAACTCCTCTCCGGCGGCTGATAAAACCAGTATGTTTATTTTAGATGGTGTTTCCGTAACAATTAGTCCCAATCCCTTTACCGATTTCACATCGATCCTGGTGACCACCCTTCAGTCCGGCAATCTGTCATTGAAAATCTATGACATTGCAGGAAGGCTCATTGACATACCTGTGAACCGGTTTGTCGAAGGCGGCGCCCACTCAACAGGCTGGACTGCCGGAGAAAACCTTTCACCAGGAGTCTACTTCTGTGTACTCACCCATGGCGGGAAGCAGTACACTCAGAGAATGGTTCTTGTGAGGTAAAAGGACTATCTGCGGAAAACCTGGCTATAAGGGGTCAAGTCCCTGGAGTGGTGTAAAAGTGGTCTGACTACGCAGCAGACTTCCTCACCTCCCTTCCCTGCTTGTAATCCAGCGTAGATTCCGGTGCGAGCCCTCTTTCTCTTCTCATAGTCTCTGTAGTCATCCTGAACCTCTCAGCAGCCTGTATCAGGCTTCCATAAGCCAGCTTCAAGCAGCTCTTCTCATCAAAGAATCCCGGTCCATGGTTCGTCGCTTCTGCACTCCAAAGGCTCTCTAAATCAGGTTGCCTGTTCTGATCAGCTTCCTGTGTTTCTCAGGTAACTTCAGGTCAGGCAGACATCAACATCCTCTGAACCGTAAGGGACAGCATTTTAGCCGTCCCCTTTCCGTGACACTACCTTGTAAGCACCAGCTTTTCAGTTGTGCTGAAGTCTCCGGCGTTCATTCTTACGAAATAGGTTCCAGGAACAAGTCTTTCCATGGTTACCTGATAGGCACCGGCTTCAAGGTTCTCCTGTGTAACAGTGCTGACTGTTCTTCCAGTAAGATCAAACACTGTCAGATCAACAGTAACTGACTGCGGAAGGTTGAAGCCGAGAATAACCTGTTCGCAGGGATTTCCTGAAAGAATGCTGAAGCTGAAACCGTCAACCGCGCTGCAGTTCTCTTCCAGCCTGGAGAAAGCCCAATCTATTGTGACATCTTCAAGAACAGGAATAAAAGCCATATCCTCAGACTCAAGGTGCACTGCATACTGAATGTAATTGTCAGCCGGATCAGTGTAAGCATCAAGAGAAGTGCCTGATGTGGAGATGACAGATGACCAGATACCCATGTTTGCAGGGTCATCTGAACTTCTTACTCTGAAGGAGGCTGCAGCACCTGCAGGAGAAGCGTCTGTCCAGGAGATGGTGCCCCATGCGGGATCTTCCTGCGCATCAAATACGGAAGAGTACAGAACGCCGTCATAACCAAGCACATCGTAGTAGGAAGAAACATCTGATGAAGCGTCTGAAATCACGATCTCCATGACTTCGTCCATGTCCACATCGAAAGCGCCGATGTACATTGACCCCTGAAGACCGTCAGCGATTGCCTGCGAAGTAAAGTTTCCTGATCCATCGTTCTCGTACCAGTAACAGATATCCTCATTGGTGCCGCAGATCATAACATCACTGTCACCATCGTCATCAACATCGGCAGTGTTGCACATCCAGGGATTATTGAATACATCAATTGTATGCCTTGTCCAGGATGTTCCTGTATTGTCTGCGTTTTCGAACCAGCAGAGGCTGTCAGCCTGTCCGCCTGCGCATACTATGTCTATGTGAGAATCTCCGTTGAAATCGTTGAACCAGCCTCCTCTTGCTCCGTTGAAAGAACCTGATACTGTGTGTCTGGTCCATGAATTGCCAATTCCGTTGTTTTCATACCACAACAGAGAATCTCCTGTGAATAAACCAACGCAGACATCCAGGTCGCCATCGTAGTCAAGGTCGCATGCGTCATCCAGCCTGGGTCCGTTGCAGGAGCTTCCGATAGTATTTTTAATCCAAGAGCTTCCTGAGCCGGAGTTTTCCCACCAGCAGACATAATCATCCCTGTAGGATGCACCGAACAGATCCATGTCGCCGTCATCGTCAATGTCTCCGGCAACCAGGCCTCTGGATCCATCCACATCAGAATCAACAGAGTGCTCAGTCCAAGTGCCTCCGGTTCCGTCGTTCTCGTACCATTCCACACAATCTTCCAGATAGTAACCGCATACAGCGTCAAGATCCATGTCGCCGTCTATATCGGCTAACACATTCCTTGAAGGTCCATTGCCAGTTGCAACGATATGTCTTTCCCACAGGGTGGACATACCATCCAGGTTCTCTAACCAGTAAAGAGTATCAGCAGTATAAGCGCATATCAGAATATCAATATCGCCATCTTCGTCAATGTCTCCAACATCGGTCCATCTGGGGCCGTTAACAGTGTTGTCTAAAATATGCTTCCCTGAAGCACTGATTTCTCCTGCTGCAGTATGGTCTACCCCTGAAGAATAGTGGAACATATCTCCAAAGTCGGTTACAGGCCCTGGAGTACCAGCTCCGCCTGACCAGTCGGTCTGGGTTGCAGTTCCGTCACCGAAACACAAAGCAACTGCCACAACTGCTAATAATAACGATATTCTCATAGTTAACTCCTTTTAGTTGTTCTCCAACAGAGAATCTGAAAACCATTCAAGTGTATGGCTTTGTAAAAGAATTCACAAGATACACCTTGGAATATAACATGCTGAATGGCTATTCGCCCTGCAGAGCTATTAGCTTATTTATTATGTGTAATAGAAAACAAATCACCTAATTTCAAAGCTGCGCATAAACCTCAAACGAACAATCAGCAGCGTTAGAAGCAGAGGAGGAAGCTGACAAAAAAACAACAGCTGACCTGATCAAGGTACTCAGTATAACACAGTTACTGCCGTTATGAGCTTTTCAATTCAGCTGCTGTGAAAGTTATCTGACACCGAAAAACTTTCCCATAAGCCATATAGCCAGGTCACGGCCAAGGAGTTTCTTTGCCCAGTTGGCCTTTTTGGCATTCATACCGGTAACATAACAGAACCTGGGGTGTTTCTTTCCAAGAATTCTTACAACTGCAGATGCAACTGCCTCAGGAGCCATTCCGTACCTGCTGTCAATTTTACTCACAACTCTGAAATAGTTTTCATCAACAACAGGATGTCTGCCTGGAACATAGGTGTTGCCGGTCTCATTGAAACCTGTATTGACATTTCCAGGATGAACAACTGAAACCCGTATTCTTCTGTAGGCCAGCTCAGTTCTCAGGGACTCGTAAAACCCCTCAAGCCCCTTTTTGGAAGCTGAATACATGGATGACATGGGAACCCCTACAGCAGCAGCAATTGAACTGATCCCTACAATGCTGCCGCCATTCTGTATAACAGGCAGAAAATCGCGAATCAGCTTGATATGGGAAGAGAGATTTGCATCAAGAACACTGTCTATCTGCGCATCTTCCAGAAATTCCGCAGGGTGGGTGCTGTGAACAGCTGCGCTGAAAATCAGCGCATCAACCTTTCGGCCTGATTTAATGAAGCCCGCTGCATAGTTCCTGACCGCATCTCTGTGGGTAATGTCAATAACCACAGACTCTGCTCTGTCAACCTCGGAAGGCTTCCGGTCCATGGCAATAACACTCCACTTGTCAGCAAGCAGCTGGCAGGTGCATCTCCCGATACCTCCTTCCGAACCCACTACGAGAGCGACAGGTTTCCCTGAATCCATCAGAAAAAGTGTCTTGCCAAACCGAGGATTCCCTGGCTCCAGGGAACCCTGTGGGAAACACCATCGCCTTTTTCAAACTTGTTCTTGTTGTCCAGATACCACTGGTAATTGGTAAGCAGAGCCTGGCTGTTGGAATACTGTGGTGTGAAACCCATTATCTTCTCGGCTTTCTCAACAGAGACGAAAGAATCCTTGGTTGCTGTCTTGTACACCCAGGGATAAAGTGGAGAAAGCTTGAAAAACTCAAGAACCTCAAGAGCAAAGATTACAAGATGAGCAGGAGACTCCTTGATCTTCTTGCCGAATCCGGCCTTGTCAAGCACAACCTGATAGTCCTCACGCATTGTGGAGAACTCTTTGGCTCCAATATTGAACTCGGTATTTACAGCATCCTTATCTTTGAATTCTGCAGCCATGATTATTGAATTGCAGAGATCCTCAACATGAAGAAGCTGATAAAGGTTTCTGCCTCTTCCAATCATAGGAAAACTTCTGCCTTCAGAAGCCCACTGATAGAATATGGCAAACACGCCGAGGCGCTCAGGCCCAACAAAGGACTTAGGGCGAATTGATGTGACAGTCATACCCTTTTCACGGTATTCTTTCACAATGCCTTCTGCTTCAATTTTGGTGCATCCGTAAGGACCCACACCTACCAGAGGATCATCCTCAAAGATAGGGTGTTTCTCAGGAATACCGTAAACAGCAGTGGAGGAAATGTAGATACCTCTGCTTACACCGTGTTCCTTTGCGGAATCAAGAACATTTCTGGTACCCTGAACATTTGTGGAAAGAATATCTGCCTTCTTGTAGAGTGGCAGTGCTGCCGCACCGTGCATGAACACATCAATGTTCTTAGCCATGTGAGAGTCAACTGCCTTACGGTCACGGATGTCGCATATGTGATGTTCAACCTTATCCATCATGTCAGGATAGGTGAAAGGCTCTATATCAAGGGATACAACTTCGTGGCCTCTGCTGACCAGTTCTCTTATCAGATTAATACCGAGAAAGCCCGAGCCCCCGGTTACAAGCCATCTGCTCATTTCATGCCCTTTCATGGATGAAAACTCAATAACGGCTGGCAAATTAACCGCATAGTCTGAGAAAGTCAAGAGCGAAAGACATCTGGTTCAGTATTCTTCTATCAGTTTCATGACTGCTGCTCGCTGAAGTCTGCGCAGCGATGCTCTCACAGAAGGTATCAGCTCTTCTTCAAAACCATGATACATGGATAACAAAACACACAATGCTGGAAGAAAAAACTTTGATTCCTGCTCAACAGCTTCAGCTGCTGGCGTCCCGGTCCGGCATTCGCCGGCCCTGCATTTGTAAGTAACTTGTGTTGCGGGAGATTGTCGGTTAATTGTCAGATTCGGTAAATGAAAAGTCTACTGTTTCTATGGATTCACCTGTAACGACAACTGCCTGCATGGAAGAATCACCGGCCCATTCATTTTCTGCAAGCCAGGCCTCAGCAGCGGCTCTGAGCCTCTTTATCTTTCTGCTGTCAATTCTTCTCAGGGTTTCCGCTGAAGTCCCTGATGAAGAGTATTTCACCTCTGCAAAAACAACAGTTCCATTCCGTTCAGCTATCAGATCTATCTCACCTGCACTGCAACGCCAGTTTCTTTCCAGAACTGTGTATCCCAGTTTTGTGAAATACTCTGCAACTTTTCCCTCAGCTGCACCACCTGGATTGCAGGATTGCCTTCCGAACATGTCAAGCTGACCTGTCTGGTACATTGATGCCAGAGGTTCAAAGGACATTCGGTGAACAGGGCATGGGCCATGTTCCCTGAGAGCGTTTATGTGTGCTCTGGTACCGTAACCCTTGTGTCGGGCAAATCCGTACTCAGGATACTCCCTGTCAGCCTGTATCATAATGTCATCCCTTGTGACCTTGGCGATAACACTTGCAGCGGCAATGCTGAGGCTTCTGGAGTCCCCCTTTATCAGAAAGGCTGCAGGGGCAGAAAGACCAGGCACTCCATTGCCGTCAACAAGGTACAGTGCAGGCTCAGGGGCTGTTCCCTCAATAGCTCTGTTGAAAGAGGTTCTTACAGCCCATGACATCCTGTTGGAATCAATCTCAGCAGGGGTAACCACACCAAGGGAGATACTCACCGCATTATTCTCAATAACCTCCTGAAGGATTCTTCTCCTGCGGTCAGTGAGTTTCTTGCTGTCATTGAGAATGTGGTTATCGAAATGGTCAGGAAGCACCACTGCGCATGCGACAAGAGGGCCTGCAACAGGCCCTCTTCCCGCTTCGTCTATTCCTGCAATTGTTCCGTACCTGGATCTGTATGAACAGTCCAGATTGTAACGGTCTCCCATTACTTTTCGAAGGTTCTTCGTTCTCTTATTCTTGCGGAACGACCGGTTTTCTTTCTCAGGTAGAAGAGCTTGCTTCTTCGGACCCTTCCTCGTCTGGCAACCTCGATACGGTCGATTCTTATTGAGTGAAGAGGGAAAATTCTCTCCACGCCTACACCGCTGGAGACTTTCCGTACGATGAATGTTTCATCAATACCGCCGCCTCTGCGGGCAATAACCACACCTTCAAAAACCTGAATCCTTACCTTGTCACCTTCGATGACCTGATAGTGGACTCTGACTGTGTCACCTGCCCCAAACTCAGGGATATCAGTTTTAAGCTGCCCCTGTCCTACACTTCTCAGCAGTTCATCCATTGTCCTGCTCCTTTGCACGGTCCGCTTCCTTCATTGTTTCCACGAACCTTTTTCTCATCGTTTCAACATCATTTTCTTCAAGCAGATCAGGTCTGACTCTTCGGGTTTTCTCAAGAGCCTGCCTGAAACGCCAATCTGCTACCAGTGCATGATTCCCTGAAACAAGTTCTTCGGGAACCTTCATTCCTCTGTATTCCGCCGGTCTTGTGTATCGGGGATAGTCCAGAAGCCCTGTGGCAAAGCTGTCGCTCCTTGCCGATTCCAGCCTTCCCAGAACTCCGGGAAGCCATCTGAAAACAGCTTCCAAAAGATACATTGCCGGTATCTCTCCACCTGATACCACCGCTTCTCCCACGCAGATTTCATCTGTTACCGCCTGGGAACGGAATCTCTCATCAACCCCTCCATACCTTCCACAGAAGATTATCAGCTTTCTGCAACCGGCCAGTTCCCTGGCATAATCTGTATCAAGCTGTCTGCCCTGAGGGGTCATAAGGGCTACTCTTGCCCCTTCTCTCCACGCCACTGTTTCAAGAGTGTCAAAGAGAGGCTCAGGTCTCAGTATCATTCCGGCGCCACCGCCGAACTGGTAATCGTCAACAGAACCTCTTCTGTCCACAGGGTGATCCCTTATGCTCAGAAGATCCACAGTTGCCAGCCCTCTGCTTATTCCCCTTCCAGTCACCCCTGTCTCAAGGAAGGTGGTGAAAAGTTCAGGAAAAACAGCGGCCACCGCCACCTGGAGTGCCGGTTCTATAGCTCCTCCATGCCTTCAGGAAGCTGCAGTGTTATAGTGCGCTTCTCCATATTAATCTCCCCTGACATTGCCATGTTCACAGGGACAGGAAAGCTGCTATCTTCACCCTGAACAATCAGCTGAGGATTGGAGCTGTTGAACTCAACCTTCCGAATCGAATAGCTTTTCTCGCCGGAGCAGATGGTAAAACCCTCAAAGCTGTAAACGGGAACAGGAAAACCGTCTCTGAGCACAGAGGATTCTGCAACAGAAACAGAAGCGCCGCGAAGGGCATCTGCCTCTTCAACACTTCTTAACTCTGAGCAGTCCAATGTAATACGCTGATTATCCCTTTTCCGCGACCTGGTTACCGTAAGTTTGCGATCACCGGCCACAAGTACAGTTCCCGCTTCCAGAGGAACCGCAGGCCCGAGAACAAAAAGCCTGATTATCAGCCTGCCCTTCAGCCCGTGGGTTCTCTCTATGTATCCGTAGTCTACCATCTTCTTCATAATGCGCTAGTCCACTATTTCAATAGTGGCTTTCTCTCCCTTTTTCGCAGCAGCGGAACGGATGATCATGCGCATAGCCTTGGCTATTCTGCCTTCTTTGCCGATAACCCGGCCGAGATCAGCTTCTTCGACCCTGAGCTCGTAAACTGTCATGTCTTCCCGGGTGACTTCCTCAACAGAAACACTGTCAGGATTCTCAACCAGAATACGGGCCATGTGTTCAACGAGTTCTTTCATCTTAACCTCCGGTTGTGCGGTTGCTGGTCTTCGTACCTCTAACTGTTCCTGCTCTCGCCCTTCAGGAATACGGTCTCAGGCTCAATACCTTCCTCACCCTGAAGAATGCGGTTCCACTTCGCCATAGTTCCGCTTTTTCTGAGAAGACTCTTCATGGTGTCGGTGAGCTGTGCACCGTGGCCCAGCCATTTGAATACCTTGCCTTCGTCAACCTTGAGTTCCAGCGGCTTGCGCAGGGGATCATAGTATCCAAGTATCTCAATGAAGCTTCCGCCTCTTGCTTTTCTGGCGTCTGCAGCAACTATTCTGTAAAAAGGAGTCTTGGCACTCCCCATTCTTCTCAGTCTTATCTTGACCAATCGTTTCCTCCTGTTCCGCGCATGGAGACTTAGCCGAAGAGACCGGCCATGCCCCTCTTTCTGCGCATCTGTTTCATCATTTTCTTCATGGTTCTGTATTCTTTGAGAAGCCTGTTTACATCCTGAACTGTAGTTCCGCTTCCTCTTGCTATTCTTTTTCTTCTGCTTCCATTTATTATTTCCGGTTTTCTTCGCTCTTTCACTGTCATGGAATTAATAAGAGCTTCCATTTTAGTGAACTGGGACTGTTCGATGCTAACACCTGCCGGGCGCATACCCTTAGGCAGCATAGCAATGAGTTCGTTCAGCGAACCCATCTTTCTGATTTTGCCCAGCTCCTTTCTGAAATCTTCAAGGTCAAAAGAATTGGTGCGAAGTTTTTTCTGAAGCTTTACCGCTTCTTTCTCGTCGAACATTTCCTGGGCCTTTTCAGCCAGTCCGACGATATCGCCCATTCCCAGTATTCTGCCTGCCATCCTTGACGGATCGAATACCTCAAGGCCTCTGACATCCTCACCGATGCCTATGAACTTTATCGGCTTGCCTGTAACAGCCCTGAAAGAAAGAGCCGCTCCACCCCGGGAATCACCGTCCATCTTTGTGAGCACCGAGCCGGTAAAGCCTATCTGCTCATTAAACTCAACGGCAACATTCACTGCGTCCTGACCTGAAAGACCGTCAAGAACAAGCAGGGACTCGTCAGGTGAAGAAACTTCCTTAATCTTTCTCAGTTCAGTCATCAGTGCTTCATCAATGTGCAGACGGCCGGCAGTATCAACAATTACCACATCGTTGTACTGAAGCGATGCCTGGTGTATTGCCTCCTTCACCACAACTGCAGGGTCTTTCTGATTCCTGTCACAGTAAAAGGAAGCTCCAGCCTTACCAGCCATAATTTCCAGCTGATCTACAGCCGCAGGACGCTGAAGATCTGCAGCAACCAACATACATCTTCTGCTCTGCTTCTTCTGAAGCATCCAGGCAAGCCTGGCAGCAGTGGTGGTTTTACCTGATCCCTGAAGACCAAGGAGCAGAATGACATGAGGAGAACGCCCTGAAAACTCAAGTGATGATGGAGTACTGCCAAGCAGCTCTATTATCTGATCGTTGACAATCTTGATAACCTGCTGCCCGGGAGTAAGGCTTCTGAGAACCTTTTCACCGGAAGCCTTTTCTGAAACTTCAGCAACGAATTTCTTCGCAACCTTGAAGTTCACATCAGCTTCCAGAAGGGCCCTTCTGACCTCCCTCATGGCATCTTTTATGTTGTTTTGTGTCAAAACTCCGCGACCGGTGAGGTTCTTGAAAGCATCACCCAGTCGTTCTGAGAGCTTGTCAAACAAAGAAATACCCCCAATAAACAGCTGTTCAAGCCCGTTACACTATGTCGGCAGGACGCACTAAGCCCCCTGCAGTGTCAAGTATTATAAACTTGCCGGAGGGGTTGTCAACTGCTCAGAACTCTGTATTTCCGTGTCCTGAAGGGCATTCGATATATCGGTGACCGCCGTCAATGAACAGTTTGTAGGCCTCACCGGTCTGGCTGCAGCAGTAGAGACTGTCTGCAAACAGATCAAGAGGCAGTTCCGCAAAGGTTGTATCCTGTTCGTATTCTATACTTTCCAGATTGAAGATCAGATTCTCTCTGTTTATTCTGCAGGCATTATTATTAAGCCTGTCTCTCATCATCTGAAGCTCATCCTCTTCAAAAGAATCAATGGCCGAACTGGAAGTACCGCAGGCTATCAGAAAAAGAATTGAAGCAAGAATAAGCAATTTCATCATGAATCCCCTTTCAAGGTTCTGACAGCTTCAGAAGGATTATCAGAAGATGTAATGTAAGAACCGCTTACCAGCACATCAGCTCCGGCTCTTATGAGTTTTTCTGCATTGGCGCCGTTTACTCCTCCATCAACTGAAATGAGTGCTTCGTGCCTGTCGCAGGAATCAAGAATCATTCGAATCTTTTTAATCTTTTCAGCAGACTGAACTATGTGCTTCTGACCTCCGTAGCCTGGATTTACCGACATAACCAGCACCAGATCAAGAAGAGGCGCAACCCACCGGACAGTTTCCGGAGAAGTGGCAGGATTCAGAGCAAGGCCTGAACCGCATCCAAGCTTCTTTATTTTTTCCAGAAGCCTGTGAAGATGCCGTTCAGAACTCTCAGGGTGAACTGTGATATACCTGCATCCTGCTTTCGCAAAACTCTCAATCAGAGTACCGGGATTCTCAACCATCAGGTGCGCGTCAACAGGTATGGAAACTCCACTGCATATGGAGGCTGCAACTCCTGCTCCAAAAGTCAGCACAGGAACGAATACACCGTCCATTACATCAAGATGTATCCAGTCTGCGCCGGCTTTTTCCATTCTCAAGGCAGACTCCAGGAGATCTCCGTGGTCGCACCCCAGAAGCGAAGGGGCTATCTTTACCATGTTCCCCATTCTCCTGATCCTATTGCACCGGTTACAACTGAAACAGTATCGCCCCTTGCGCAGTTCGCGCCTGATGGAGGAGACTGCTCCAGAACAGTTCCCTGTTTAAGCACATCGGAAATATGTCGTTCCTCTGCTATCACCATTACCAGATTACTAAGCGCTGCAATACTGTCAGCATCTGCCACTGACAGGCCCACCAGCACCGGTACGCCATCCCATCCTGCTGATACAAGAAGTCTTATGGGTCTGCGGACAGAAATACTGTCTGTGAACACAGGCGCAACTGCGATAACACTGCCCTGTGGTATTGAGGGATGGGGAATTCTGGTTCTTCCTGCAGAATAGAGCTGCCAGTCAGCTATCTTTTCTTCAGCTCTGGAAGCAGATAAACCTGTGAGTGAATCTGGATAAAACGGTCTGAACAGAGGACCAACATTCCAGAAAATGTTCACCGGGGCTCCCTGTGGAACCTGAGTGCCTGGAACGGGATCCTGCCTGATCACAAGCCCCATTGTCTCGAAATTGCCGTACTCACTCCACTGACCGGCAAGAACAAGGTTGCCGCTTTCAATAAGACTCTGGGCTTCCGGCCTGGTGAGACCTGTCACATCAGGAACAGTAACCGGCGCCGCAGATGAACCCATTGATGAAAGGAAGACTGGAGTTTCAAAGACCAGAGGCGCTGTGAATGAACCGGAGAGGAACCCCAGGAGGGCTCCCGCAACAAGCAGAATGATGAAAAAGGCTGTTCTGTTCAACCAAACTCTCTTCCTGTTGAATACCTGTCAATAAATACCTATGGAACCCCTGTTCTGCAACCGCAGTTCAACCGGCAAGCCGGACAATCAGAGGAGCAATGAAAAGAGCCGGCAGATAGTTCGCAAGGGGAAGCTTCTTCAACCCCAGCATATGAACCGAGATGGCCAAGATGATAACTCCTCCTGATGCGGAAAGCTCGGTGACCATGGGAGCGGTAAGAACATTGCTTAAACCTGCGGCTCCCAGAGTAAGAGCGCCCTGAAAAACCAGCACCAAAAGGGCAGAAGCTGTAACCCCCATGCCCATCACACTGGCAAAAGCAAGTGCA
>PDWJ01003610.1_pt1 | contig 32676 bp, 27 predicted proteins | sample 1430881 | NCBI WGS metagenome assembly PDWJ01 (sample SAMN01162460, study PRJNA174530) | Oral metagenome, whole genome shotgun sequencing project. | biome: Marine environment; feature: Marine mammal; material: Swab sample of the gingival sulcus; isolation source: swab sample of gingival sulcus...
CGGTTTATTAGGCGAAATAGCAGCGGGACAAACCGTGCCCGAATTTGAACGGCAAGTGTTTGTGTTAGAGGAGGGTCTTGCCGCTGCACCGATAGAAACGCGATACGGCTACCACCTCGTCTATGTTGAAAAAAAACAGCCGGGGGAGGCCATGACGCTGGCCATGTGCATGGATAAAATTCGTCAGTACTTAACGGCAAGACGCCACCGTCAGGCAGTCAGTGACTATCTGCACGAGCAGGTTGAAGATGCCGATATCTCGGGTGTCAAATTGTACATTGAACAAGACAATATTTTTATGGGGTGATACGGTGATCAGTGTAGAGGCTTTACAAGCAATTATCACAGCGGACATACGTCAGCTCCAAGCCGACCGGGCGAAGCACTCGACAGATAAAGCAACCGAATCGGTCGAATTGTTATCCAGCTTAGGACGAGTGTTAGGTCGGCCCGTCGTATCTGCCATAGATATTCCGCCGGCTGCCGTTTCGGCGATGGATGGTTACGGGCTATGCTCAAACGGTAAAACACTGACCGTCGACACCGAATGGCTTTGTATCGGTGAATCCGTTGCAGGCAAGCCGTTTAACGGACAATGCCGAACCGGGCAATGCGTTCGCATGATGACAGGTGCCGTCGTCCCCGATGGTGTTGACACTGTCGTCATACAGGAAAATACTCGGTATGTCGGCAATGCCGATAGTGATAGACCCGTGATTGCATTGACGCGGGCTCAAAAACAGGGGGCAAATATTCGCTATCAGGGCGAAGAAGTGAGTCAGGGTGAAACCGTCTTGCCGCAGGGGCACATTATCAGCGCAAACGATATCCCTTTGTTAGCCAGTCTCAGTTATTGCCGGATAGCGGTGTATCCCAAATTACGCATCGGCATTTTTTCAACCGGTGATGAATTATGTGAACCGGGCAGCACTTTGTCAACCGGGAAAATTTACGATTCCAATCGTCCAACGATCAAGGCCCTATTGCAATCCCGGCCTGTTATCACCAACGATTACGGCATCGTCAAAGACGATCTGGACAGCATCAAGGCAACCCTGACGCAAGCCGCTCGAGAAAACGACATTATTGTCACTTCCGGCGGCGTATCGGTGGGTGATTACGATTTTCTTAAGGGTGCCGTCAGTGAGCTGGGTGAAATTGTTCACTACAAAGTGGCCATAAAACCGGGGAAACCTTTTGTTTACGGACGTATCAATCAAGCCCGTTACTTCGGATTACCGGGCAATCCGCTTGCCGTAGTGATCAGTTCGATGCTGTTTCTAATACCTGCGATCTATCAATATCTTACTGATGCTCCTGCGGTACTGCAATTTTACGGCACATTGCAAAATGCCATTCGCCGCAAAACCGGCAGAGCCGAATTACAACGTGGTTTCGCCCATCAAAACGAGGGCGGTGAATGGCTGGTGCGTACTGATTGTTCACAAGATTCGCATCGCGTGCATCAGTTGAGCATGGCTAATGTGTTACTCTTTTTGCCGGCTAATGTCGGTGAGTTGGGTATTGGTGACAGCGTTAAATTGCTGCCGTTAAGCGGCCGATTTATCTAAGGTTATTGCCATGAACGCAGTGCATCCGGATTTTCCGCTTATCGACCCCTTCAAACGCCGATTGAGTTATCTGCGTTTATCGGTAACGGATCGGTGTAATTTCAGGTGTACGTATTGCCTGCCAAACGGTTACCAGGGTAGAGGTCACACTGATGAATTGACCATTGAGGAAATTGGCAATTTGGTGTCGATTTTCGCTCGCTTGGGAACACAAAAAATCCGTCTGACCGGCGGCGAACCAACATTGCGAAAAGATATTGGTGACATTATCCGTGTCTGTAACCAGCCTGACACTATCAAAAAAGTTGCCATGACCACTAACGGTTGGAATTTACAACGCCACTATAAACAGTGGATTACGGCGGGACTAAACCAGATTAACGTCAGTATCGACAGTCTGGACGGCGATACGTTTAAGGCCATCACGGGTAAGCGCTCCCTAAGGTCGATTTTGCGGGCCATGGATCAGCTGCTTACCGAAGAAAAAATCAGTCTAAAAATTAATGCGGTCTTATTAAGGTCTTACGAAAAACAGCAGCTACGCGAAGCTTTGGCATTTGTTAAGAAAAAGCCCGTCACCTTCCGCTTTATTGAATTGATGCAAACTGGTGAAAACAATGCACTATTCAAACAAGCCCACTTAACGGGTGCAGAGGTAGTCGATTATCTGTTACGTGAAGGCTGGCAACCCCTGCCTCGCAAATTGGATGCAGGTCCCGCAGTTGAATATACCCATCCTGATTATGCCGGTCGAATGGGCGTCATCGCCCCGTACAGCAAAGATTTTTGTAAAACTTGCAACCGGCTGCGAATTACTGCGGTGGGAAATTTACACCTGTGTTTATTCGATAGCCAGGCATTTAATATTCGTCCTTATTTGGCTGCCGGCAAACAGCAACAATTAGCGGATTATTTACGACATTTAATGATCAAGAAACCTGAGTCCCACTACTTAAAAAATGACTACGTGGGATTAATTAAAAATTTAGCCATGATCGGAGGTTAATATGCACGACGGTGGAAAAGCGTTTGAACCCCTAAATATCGCCATTTTAACAGTATCGGATACGCGGACTTTAGCACAGGATACATCTGGCGACTATCTACAATCAGCATTGTTGCAGGCCGGACACGTATTGTATGAACGCCTGTTACTGACTGACCATTTATACGATATTCGCGCTGCTGTCAGTCGCTGGATTGCCGATAGGCAATGCCAAGTGGTGATTATTACCGGCGGTACGGGATTTTATGACAAAGACATCACGCCGGAAGCCGTCGGCGTGCTATTTGACAAGACGGTTGACGGTTTTGGTGAGGTCTTTCGTCAACTGTCTCAGCAAACAATTCAATTATCAACCATGCAGTCTCGCGCCGCTGCCGGTGTCGCCAATCGTACATTGGTCTTCGCCGTTCCGGGATCTACGGGAGCATGTAAAACTGCCTGGGACGATATTTTATTGAATCAGCTCGATGCACGTACAAAACCGTGTAATTTTGTACCGCATGTGCGGATTTTGGATTGAACTTTTTAGATGATTATCACCCAACTATGGGTTTACCCCATCAAATCGTGTCAAGGCATTGCATTATCCTCGGCTGATTTGTTGAGCAGCGGCTTGCGTCACGACCGTGAAATGATGATAGTTGATACCTCGGGATGTTTCGTCACACAACGAAGTAACGCGATTTTAGCACACATCGGCGTTGCATTATCAAACGATGGGCAAGTCACCATAACTGATGACGACGAATCGTTTACCTTTGATAAAAGCTATTATCGCCCCGCCAGTGCCGAAGTTTGGCGACGTAGGGTTCCCGCCTTTGACCAAGGCGATGACGTCGCTGACTGTCTCAGCGATATCATTGGACACAAAGTGCGCTTGCTCGCCACGCGCCCAAGCGATACCGCGCATGCAGACAAGCCGATTTTATTCCAAGACGGACAGGCGGTGCATGTGCTCACCGAATTTTCCTTACAACACGCGCAGCAGATGCTCGCGGATTATGACATTGATGTGCGTAGATTTCGCCCTAATATCGTTATCGGTGCGGCCGCTGGCGACGCATGTAAAAGCAATCAATTTTCGGCTTTTATGGAAGACAAGTGGAAACACCTACAAACCGAACAAGTTGAACTAAGTATCACTAAACTGTGTGAGCGTTGTGTTGTCCCGACCATTAACCCTCAAACATTGAGTAAAGAAAAAGCGGTTTATACCTACTTTAAAGCGCATCGGCTAGTGAATAAAAAATCCGTATTTGGTGTTTGTGGCTATGGCACAAAGTTAGGGAAACTGGCGGTTGGCGATAAGGTGATTGTTAAGTGACGCACTCTCGTAATCTGCTACAAAATCAGCTAAATTACATCGCTATTCTCGCAGGCGGTCGAAGCCGGCGCATGGGAACAGACAAGGCACGATTGCTGTTTCGTCAAAAGATTTTATTGCGCCGCCTGGTTGAAGATGCCCGACAGCAAGGACTAAAACCCCTGCTTTGTGCCGATGATATGGTGTACCCCGAAGTGGAGCCGCAGGTTATCACCTCGCCGGATTTATTTACCGGTAAGCTGGGGCCGTTATCGGCGATACAGCCGGCACTGGAAAGCTGTTATCGGCGCGGGGAAAAATGGCTGTGGGTTTATGCTTGCGATTCCTTGCTTTGCCCGTCGCAACTATACCCGTATCTGCAAAGTGCGCTGGAAAAGGTTGAGCGGGAAAGCCCGCAAAACACCCTGATGATTTTGCCCAAGGGCAAACGCTTATTACCGTTGATGGGCTTGTATCGCAGCGATCTATACGCCGATTTAAAGACCTACTTATTACAGGGACACCGACGCGTTATGGCATTTTGTCACAACTATCCCGTACGCGAGGTTAAATTTCCGGAATCGTTGCATCAATGTTGTAATTTTAATACGCCCTTGCAATTTGCTTTGGGTAAAGCACAATATACGAAGTACCTGCAGCAATCGACTTGACAGAGCAATGTAGCTGATGAACTTAACTGATCGATTTAAATAATGAAATTTACACACCTAGACAAAAAAGGCGATGCCAATATGGTGGGCATCAGCGATAAGAACATCACCCACCGTACCGCTAAGGCTCGGGCACGCATTCGCTTTCCACGGACGGTTTATCAAACCATCCTGGAAAACGGCAAACATACGCCCAAAGGCTCTATTGAAGGCATCGCCAGAATTGCCGGTATTATGGGAGCAAAAAAAACGGCTGATTTAATTCCTTTATGCCATCCGTTGCCGCTGGAAAAATGCCAGCTATCATTTGAATATTCCGATACCGAGCCCGTTATAACTATTGTTGCCAGCACCGAAGTTACTCACAAAACGGGGATTGAAATGGAGGCACTTACTGCGGTCAGCACCGCCGCTTTGAGTATTTATGATATGTGCAAGGCGCTGTCGCACGAACTGATTATCGAAGAAATTCGCTTACTGGAAAAAACAGGAGGAAAACGCTGTGTCAGATTCGACTGAACAACAACTTGAGCGGTATTTTACCTTATTGTATTTTGCCTTTTTACAAGAGGCATCGGGAAAATTTAAAGAGCAGCGCCGCTGGACAGAAAACTTAACCACACGGCAATTGTTTGAACAAGTTATCCGTGAGTTATCACTATCCGTCAGTCAGGATAATTTTCGCGTCAGTATCAATCACGAATTTGTCGATTGGGATCAGATCATTGCCGTCGACGATATTGTGGCGTTTATCCCACCCGTAGCAGGAGGCTAAATGTTTGCAATTGTTTCACAAACAATCGATGTTAAAGACTACAAAAAACAGTTAAAGCACGATCAGTGCGGCGGATTTTGTAGCTTTGAAGGCTGGGTTAGAAACCACAATGGCGGCGATACGGTCAGCCGCTTGCAGTACAGCGCCTACGAAGAGCTCGCCATGGTTACGGGAGAAGCCATTATTCGACAAGCCAAAGCACAATTTGATATTGAATCCGCTAGTTGCGTACACCGCATCGGATCCTTATCGATTGGTGATACGGCCATTTGGGTAGGTGTCAGTGCCGCTCATCGCGAAGCGGCATTTCAAGCCTGCCGCTATATTATCGACATGGTAAAAGCCGATGTGCCGATTTGGAAAAAAGAATTTTATCTCGACAAACAAAGCCATGAGTGGGTAGCCAATACCGAGAGCCGAACGTGACGACAATCGACGTTTCGCGACAACTGCTTGTCGCCGGCATGAATGCCGAAAAACAACGGCGATTAGGCAATAGCCACGTCTTGGTTATCGGAGCCGGCGGTCTGGCGACAACGGCATTGAGTTATCTGGTCATGTCGGGGATACAACGGTTGACTATTGTTGATTTTGATACTATCGAAGCCAGTAATTTACACCGACAAACACTTTATACGCCTGATGATATCGGCAAAAATAAGGCGGAAACCGCTAAAAATTATCTGTTGCAGCGCGCCCCAAACGCCGATATTCAAAGCATTACCGTTGCCTTGGATCAGGCATCTCTATCGGCAATGATAGATCATTACGACGTGGTGTTGGATTGCACCGATAGTTTGGCATTGAGTTATCAATTAAATGATATTGCGGTTTGCCATAAAAAAGCGGTTATTTTTGCCAACGCCATCGGCATGATGGGGCAATTGTTCACTATGATTCCGACTGAAACACCATTTAGCTGCTTTCGTTGTGCCTGGCCGGAAAACGTTAAGCCACCAGACAACCACGATATTATTGGTGTGATGGGGCCCGTTCCGGGTGTCCTGGGGAGTTTGCAGGCACTGCAAGCCATTAAATACCTTAGCACGTTCTGTCCGCTTGAGAATTCGCTACTGTATCATGTCGATTTACGCGCATTGATGGTGCAGAAAATCGACGTACCAATTAACCCGGCTTGCAGACACTGATAAGTTGATTAGAAACCTTTGCATAACCAACAGACTTAACTGGGATTTTTCAGTTTATATTAAATTCGCAGACTATTTTGAACAACTTCTGTCATTGTTTCTTGGATGGTTTTTAGTTCCTGACAATCGTGGGTGACGTAAATCACGGGCAATTGTCTTTTTGAAAAATAATCTATCAGATAGTTAAGTATGGTTTGTTTTCTCGCTTCATCAATAACAGAAAAAGCCTCATCAAATAGAAATAATTCGGGACAGCTGATGATGGACTGAATAATACATAGGCGTTGCTTTTGCCCTGATGACAGTTGTTTCGGATATTTTTCCACACAATCGGCAACGTCGAAAATCATCAGTAATTCTTCAATCTTGGGGGCATGATAATAACTACGGTTTGCTCTTTTTTTTGCAAAGGCCAAATTGTTTTTGATGTTAAAAAAAGGCAGTAAACTGGTGTCCTGCCCGACATAGCCAATGCGTCTTTCTTCGGTTTTGACAAACAGCTTGTCCTGTTGATAGATGGTGTCATTGACAATAAATGTTGCTGCTTTGGCTTTTTCCAAACCCAACATTAGTCTTAGCAAGGTGGTCTTTCCACTGCCCGATTTACCTGTGATAGTGGTGATATCGCTACCGGACAGCGTTTTTTTAAAGGTTAGAGAAAAATCATCCCGGGTAAAGTTAAAATCGCACTCAATGGTCATAATTTTACCGCCGTATGACTGCGACGATCTAACTTAAAAATTATCGCTAAGAAAACAACCGAAATGACCATTAAAATACCCGATAACCAGTGGGCCTGAGTATAATTGAGTGATTCGACATGGTCGTAAATAGCAATCGAAACTACTCGGGTTTTACCGGGAATATTACCGCCCAGCATTAGCACAACGCCAAATTCTCCCAAAGTGTGAGCAAATCCCAGCACGGTGGCGGTTATAAACCCTAATTTTGACATTGGTAAAACGACGTGAAAAAAACGATCCAACGGCCCGGTATTGAGTATTTTTGCCGTCTCTATCACATTGCTGTCAATACTCATAAAGGCATTGGTCAGTGGTTGGGTGACAAATGGAAATGAATAAAAAATCGAACCGACAACCAGGCCGGGGAAGGAAAACAGCAGTGTCTCTCCCGTCAATTGAAACAGTAAATGTCCAAAAGTGCTATCGGGATTGAGCAAAATCAACAGGTAGAATCCCAATACTGTCGGCGGCAAAACCAGAGGCAAAGCAACCAGGGCTTCGACGATAAATTTGTACCGCCACCTCGAAGTTGCCAGCCAAAAAGCAATCGGTGTGGCAATAATCAGTAAGCACAGCGTCGTGACCAATCCCAACTTAAAAGACAGCAATAAAGCTTGAAAAGAAGTGGTATCAATCATAGCGGCTAATCTCGATTTGACGGTAGTTGATAACCGTCGGCTTTGATGGTTTCCTGCACCACCGAAGAGGTAAAGTAACGGAGAAAATCGCTAACCTTTTTACTCGGTCGGATAACGGCGACGTCTTGTCTAATCGCTGTATAGTAGTCTTGGGGTACCAACCAAAATGTTTTGCCATCGGGTTGCGTTTTTTTGATTTGTGAGTAGGCGACAAACCCGGCATCGACAGCTTTTGATTTAGTCAGATGATAACTTTGTCCGACATTTTCTGCAAGTACATACTGGCAATCATTTTTTTCGCCCCAAAGCGCTAATTTTTCCAGCGTTTGTTGAGCAGCCAAACCATAGGGAGCATGTTGGGGGTTGGCTAGACTGATATGATGAGCAGGCAACCGTACCGCTTGCTCAAATGTTATTGGTCGGCCGCGATAATCAGGTATCCAATAAACAAGCTTTCCTATCGCGTAGGTAAATACATCGCCGGCTTTTCCGCGTTTTAGTAATGCCTGAGGACGTTTTTGATCTGCTGCAAAAAAAATATCAATCGGTGCGGCATGAATAATTTGTAAATAGTGCTTTCCGGTAGAGCCTGCCAGCAAGTTAATTGGTTGCTCTGTTTTGGCACTGTAATTATCGATAATGGTCTGCATGGTTGATGCAAAATTGCTCGCCACCGCCACGTTGATCGGCTCCGGATTGGGAACAGCCCACACAATGCCTGAGAATGCGAACAATACGCATAATAATTTTTTGAAAAATATCATTTTTTTAATTAAATTAACTGCCTGTTATAGTGACTATAACATGATTTTTGTGTTATAATTTGGCTGTTAAATGATAGCATATATTGACCCAATAATCTCATGCCGCAGAGAATGAATATCGATGATTTTATCACACAGTACGGTGATACGCGTTTGTTTCATCACCTCAGTGTTGAAGAAATAAAAGACGCATTGAAACGGAGCGTGATTGTCTCGGCCCGGGAAGGGGAAATATTGGTTTGTGAAGAGGACAGACCATCATATTTGTTGTTTGTAATGGACGGCGCCCTAATTACTTCGCGGACCAATATCGATGGAGATGAAGTATCGATTCGCTTGTTGGGCAAAGGCGATTGTTGTATGGATGCAGTGATATTTATGGGGGGAAGATCACCAATAAGCGTCAAAGCCGTCAGCTCTGCAAAAGTTCTCAAAATTCCTGTCGAAGTGATCCGGCGCTTGGTGGAGACTAATATTCACTTTTCCAATAATATGATTGAAGTGCTGGCCTACTTTTACAAGGAGTCGATGTTGCAAATTGATAATTTGGCGATTAAAGACAGCAAAACCCGTCTGGGGTATTATCTACTCAGAACTTATCTCGCTAATAAGCCGAGCACCACTACGTTTCAACTCAATTTCAAAAAATCAATTATTTCAAATTACTTAGGTATAACACCAGAGACGTTTTCCCGCATGCTCAAGAAAATGCAGAAACAAGATAAAATTCTCACCGTTGATGGCTCAACCATTTCGCTGACGAGCAGCGACAGCCTTTGCCAGTTTTGCGATGCAACAACTAAAAGCGCTTGTGATAACCCCAATAAAAAAAATTGCTAGGATGTCTGTTCAATTTTAAATAAGCACTGTCAAGGACTAACCTCACCTTAAAACAAAGGACAAAATACAGGTACCAAGTTTTTAAACGCCATATGGAACATATCCTATACTTCATTGTATTTTCCCAGCCAGCCGGTAAGTTCCTGCGCAGACGGATAGTCAAAAATGCAGGCCAAGGTCATCTGTTCACTGTGTTCTTTGATTGCGCGGCGCAGTTTAAGCAAAATCTGACTGGCCAACAGACTATCGCCGCCGACCGCAAAGAAATTATCATCGGGGCACAGATCAGGCATATCCAATACCTCGCGATAAATATCGCAGATTCGCGACAATAAACTGCCACCATCGGCCGCCGTTGAATCGGTATCACTGTCACCACCAACGCCTGCCTCGTCATCCACTTCACGGTTTTCACCCTGAGCGTGCTGGTGCAGCCACTGCTCCACTCTGGGCTGCATCACCCTTGTGGACACCAGTATTTGCTGAGGTTCCGGCAGGGCAAGAATTCGCGCAATCGTCTCCACACCGTCAGCGGGCGACATCGCAAAGCGGGCGACGGTCTGCTCATAGGCGCCGACCTGCTCTTTACCGTAGTCGAAATCCCAGTCGTCCCAGTTGACGCCGTACCACCGAATACCATGCCGCCAGGGGTCTATCTGCACGAAGGTATCCATATAGCGGTTTGCCGCAGTGTAGGCGGTCATGCCGTACCCGCCGAGAACGGCCGCCAGCGAAGAAAACAACATCACAAAATCGGGTGTTATGTCACGCGTGGTCACACATTCGCCCAGAGCCTGTTCCAGATTGAGCAGGGCATCAATTTTAGGCTGAAATTCCCGCTCGGAAATCTCCATGGTCATATCCGGCAAGTAGCGCAAGTCCGCCAGACCCGCCAAATGGAACACACCGTCCAGAGCACCAAAGGTCGAGACAGCGGTATCGACCAGCGCCCGCACCTCATTCAGTTGCCCCAGGTTCGCGCTGACAACCACCACTTGTGCACCGGCGCGCTCCACACTGCGCAAGCGCTTGATCGCGTCTGTGATGCGCGGATTATCCGCTGAATGCTTGAGATAATGACTCCACTGGTCCTTATCGGGGAAATCCATCGTGGTCGACAGTACCAGACGGGCCTTGCTGGCGGCCAATTGTTGGCACAGGGCGCCGGCAATGCGTCCCAGCCCGCCGGTAATCAGATAGGTGCCACCCTCGCGCAGCCCACCGCTATCTGGCGCGGCAGGTGCAATAGAGAACGGTTCATACCGTTTAACCCAGCGCTTATTACCGCGCAATGCAATAAATGGTTCAACATCAGGAACAACGGTACTGATTTCATGAAATAACCGCCGCTGCGTTGCCGTATCCTGCAGCGACTCAGGCAGGATATCGATAAGACGACAGGCAATTTGCGGACACTCCTGGGGTAACACAATCGCAGGTCCTAACAAGGTCGATTTGATGGGCGCGACAGATTCGGCATCAACCTGGAAGGTGCGATCCGTCAGCACCCACACCTGTAGCGGATCAAGGCAGATCTGCGCCGCCAGACCTTTGGCAAAATTCATTGCGGGACAGTAGGTATTGGCTAAGGCGGGCTCATCCCCTGCTTGCTCATCGGTCAGGCTCCACAGATACAACACCCGGTTAGGATATTGGTCTTTTTCTGCCAGATCGCTGAACAACTCGACATAGGCTTGCGGATCATCAATTTGCAGATCAGAGTCGTAGACAACGTTTACTTCGGCTCCCGCCTGTTGTAGCGCGCTAATAAGCGACTGACTGAAATCGCCCACCGGTGAGGAGGCAGCGCTGGCAAATACCAGCCAGCGCTGTTCGCTTAGATCGGCGTTGATGGCTGGAAAGGCCGTGCGCGACCACGAGGGTATAAAGCCACGTTCGGCGACATTGGCGATAACAGCATTGTCGTTCGCAGCCGCGTTTGCTGCGTTGCCAGGCACTGTCAGGGCGCCCTTGTCCATCCAGCAGCGCCGCGGCTCGAAGGCATAGCCCGGCAGCCCCACCCGACGACCGGACTGACTGCCGCGGTAAGCGGCCCAGTCAACGCTTCGACCCGCCGCCCACAGCTGTCCCAGCGCGGTGTCCAAAGCCATGGTATCGGTGATAGCCGTGTCTTTGGGATGGCGTGAACAGGCGACAACCAAAGGCCGCTCCTGGGCATCCATCTGCGCGGTGAACGTGCGCAGTAACTGACTCAATATGGTGTGCGCCCCCACTTCAAGCGCGACACTGGGAGATGCCTGTAACAGGGTCGCTACGTTGTCTGCAAAGCGCACCGTAGCGCGCATATGCTGGGCCCAGTAGCGGTCGTCAAACACCTGTTCTTCAGTCATCCAGGTTCCGGTGACATTGGACATCAGGGCAATCTTCGGCAGATGGCGTTCGAGCGGCTTAACGACGTCCACCAGCGCCTGCGAAGCCTCGTCCATCATCGATGAATGAAATGCCTGACGCACGTTGACCCGTTGAATCGCAACCCCTTTAGTCTCCAGGTCGGCTTGCAAGACTTCCATCGCCTCCACCGGCCCGGAAAAGACCACCCGCGTCGGCGCATTGAACACACCGAGAGAAACCGCTGGATGGTCCTGCAGCCACGCCCTGGCATCGCTTTCACTTAGCGCTGCCGATAACATTTGACCCGGCCCGGCCTGCTCCATCGCCCGCCCTCTGGCGACGATCAACTTTAAGATGTCTGCCAGACTGAACATACCCGCAACATAGGCTGCCGTGTATTCGCCGATGCTGTGGCCGATAAGAGCATCGGGGTGAACGCCCCAATCCATCAGCGTACGCGCCATCGCGACTTGGTGGGCAACGATAGCCGGCTGAGTGTAATAGGCATATTTAAAGGCTTGATCCGCCTCTTTACTGCCTGGCGGGGCAAACAATAGGCGACGCAGATCGACCCCCAATTCAGCCCGCAACAAGTCACAGCATTCATCAAAATAGCGCCGGAAAACCGGTTCAGTCTGATACAGCTCGAACCCCATTCGATTGTACTGAGAGCCTTGTCCCGGGAATAAGAACACCGTTTTGGCGCCGGAGGCAGCCTGCTTGTCTGTGGCTATATGAATAGACTGCGGCTTGGCTGAAGAACGTAAGTTAGCCACCGCCGATGTTAGATCGGTACAGGCCACCGCCGAACGGAAATTGAAATGACAACGCCCTGCCTCAAGGGTAAATCCCACATCGCGCAAGTCCAGCTCAGGGTGTTTTTGCAAATGCTCTGCCAGTGCCTCGCGATTGCGCTGTGCCGCTTCGGGCGTCTTGCCACTGAGCAACAGTAAATGATGCCCCCGATCCGCTTGCTCACTTGCAGCCGGATGCTCGACAGCGGGGGCCTGCTGCAAAATAAAATGGTTGTTGGTGCCACCAATGCCCAGACACGACACACCGGCTCGCCTCGGGCTACCTTCTGGCGTTTCCCAGGGTATCGTTTCGGTGTTGATATAAAACGGACTGGATTCAATGTCCATCACCGGATTGGGAGTGTCGTAGTGAATGGTTGGCGGAATTTCTCGGTGGTGCAGGCTCAGGGCGACCTTCATCAGGCTCGCCATACCGGCAGCGATATTGCTGTGGCCAATATTGGGCTTTACCGACCCCAGGGCACAGTAATTCTTGCGCTGGGAATACTGGCGAAACACTTCTGTCAGTGCCGTAGTTTCGATAGGATCGCCGACCAGGGTTCCAGTGCCGTGCGCCTCGACCAGGGAAATGCTGTCAGCCGAGACCTCAGCGTCTCGCAGTGCCTGATCGATAACGCTTTTTTGCCCCTTGACACTGGGCGCGGAGTAACCGGCTTTTTGGTTACCGTCGTTATTGGTGGCATAGCCTTTGATAACGGCATAGATGGTGTCTTTGGCAGCCACGGCATCTCGTAAGCGTTTTAATACCACCACACCGACACCATCGCCGAGAATCGTGCCACTGGCCTTGGCATCGAAGGTGCGCACCTTGCCATCTTTGGAGTTGATATGTCCTTCGATGTACTGATAACCCGCCTGCGGAAAGGTAATGCTGGAGGCCCCGGCCAGGGCGACATCACAGTGACCTACCTGCAGCGACTGGCAGGCCGACGCGACCACCGACAAAGCCGTCGAACAGGAGCTTTGTACGGCGATGCTGGGGCCTTGCAGGTTCAGCAAATAGGACACGCGGGTAGTGATGTAGTCCTTATCATTGCCCGTCTCGGTCAGGTGATAGGTCATCGGATCGGTGGGATCCATAAAGCCGCCGCCCGCCAAATGATGTAACAGATACAGCGGCGAATAACAGTCCAGAAACAACCGCTGCTGGGGATCCATCAAGTTGGCTTCTTTTTGGCTGAGTTGCCAGAACCGCGGATCGAACAAATCCACATTGTCCAGAATGGCGCCGACGCGGCGATAGTTCTCATCGCTGTAGACCGACTCGGGTACGCCGTTTTTATCCAACTCCTCTGTACTCAACTCTCTGACTGAACAGACGCCCGAGCGAATGTTTGACCAAAACTCATCGACAGTGTCAGCGCCGGGATACCGCCCTGCCAGGCCGATAATGGCCAGATCGCCGCTATCGTCAGCATCAGCACCGGTGCGTGCGAGCGTCTGCGCATCCTCGATGCCAGCGGTTTCCTTATCAGCGCTTCGCCCATCAATCAATGCCGCCAGTGTTTGCACGGTGGGGTTTTCAAAAATATCAATGACAGAAACAGCGGTATCCAGCTTTGTCGATAGAGCGCGACACACCTGTATCGCCAGTAGCGAATGTCCGCCCAGATCGAAAAAGTTATCGCTTGCCGCCGTGGGACGACTGCCCAGTGCAGCTTCCCAGGTGGCCATAATCACCTGTTCGGTTTTACCGACCGCAGTGCTTGATATGTCACCCGCAGGCTGACTCACTGTCTCCGGTTTGGGAAGTTGTTTGCGATCCAGCTTGCCGGTGACCGGATGCAGTGGCAGCTCTTTCAATATCGTCAGGTAGGCGGGCACGGCATAATGGGGAAGACTATCCTTCAAGTGCTGACGCAGGGAACTGCGCAGCTCATCGTCGGCCAACTCACCATTACCAACAATATAGGCCACCAACGCCTCGGGCTGTCCCGTCTCCTCGTCATCTTTGGTCACCACGGCCGACGAATCAACCGCCGGATGTTCGTTAATGGTTGCTTCAACCGCACCGGGCACGACGCTATAACCGCGCAGTTTAACCATAAACTCGATACGACCGGTCACTTCCAGCTCGCCGTTGGGCAAAATGCGGCCCTGATCCCCGGTACGGAATATGAGAGACCCATCATTGCGCAAGGGATCGATAATAAAACGCTCTGCCGTTTTTTCAGGGGCTTTTAGATAGCCGCGCGCCAGTGAATCACTACCGATATAGACTTCTGCGGCTACTCCCCGAGGCACCGGTTTCAGTTCTTCATCCAGCAGATAAATCCGCACATTCGACATGGGCACACCCAGAGGCGCAAAGCGCGGTGAATAATCGACATTCAAGCGCGCCAGGTCGTGCGTACAGACATCGTGCGTTTCAGAAATACTGTAGTCGTTTAACAGCTTGGTGTCAGGGAAACGCTCAAAGAAGCGCTGACACAGTGCCGTTGGTACCACCTCACCATTGAGCCAGACAATCGCGAGTTTAGCTAAGCGTTCGCTTAGCGAGGCATCGGTCGCATTGAGGATCTGCTCCAGTAACGATGGCGTAAACAGCACACGAGTAATGTCATTGGCTTCGAGAAAATCCACCAACCTCCAGGGGTCGTAAATCACGTCATCGGGAATCACGTAGGCCGACACACCTTGCAACAGCGGTCGAATCACTTCCCAGACAAAGAAGACATTGGCCGCTTCTCTTTCGTTTTTCTGGTACGGGTAGTGGCGATAGCGCCAATAGTAGGAATTCACCGCACCGCGATGGGGGCAGATAATGCCTTTGGGTTCGCCCGTGGTACCCGAGGTCATCACGCAATACGCCAGACTGTCGGGCTGAGGCAGCGCTCTGTCGGCGTCCAGCACGGGCAAGTCTTTGGCCAGCAAAGACGCGACCCAGCCCTCATCCAGCGACAGGGTACGGTCCTCACCCTGCCATTCATCGGGCAGTAAATGCCGATATGCCTCTGTCGTCAACACACTGACGGGCGTGGTTGTTTGCAGCACTCTTTGCAACAGTGTTTGCGGGTAGGCCACTTCCAGCGGCATGTAAGCACCACCGGCCTTGAGTATCGCCAAATAGGCAATAACGTACTCCACCGAGCTCGCCATGAAAATACTGACAATACTGTCGACCACTGCACCCCGGCGTTGCAGTTCGCGCGCCAGTAAATTAGTCTGCTTATCCAGCTCGGCAAAGGTCAAGGACTTATCGACATCAACGATAGCGGTGCGCTGCGGATATTGCGCGGCTTGCTCACGAAACAATTCATGCAGGCATTTCTCCGGGTAGGCAGCGGTATCGCCCTCAATGATCGAGGGTGGCTGGTTCTGTAAATCATCGGCCAATTCGGCGGCGATATCGACCAACACCTGCTGTTGCTTCGACACGGTGTAAAAATGATCGCCATCGTAGCACCGCAGGGTAAAGGCCGCAGTAGTGTAGCCCTCCCACTCCTGCATGGCGCTTTTATCAAGCAGTGTGTCTTTAACACCGAGCATCCCCGTAATCGGCAGCGTCAGCGCCTCACCGGGCTGATAACTATAGGTTTCCGATAACTCAAAATCTGCTCTTAGTGCCGGCAAGATAAACTGTACCAGTTCCCTGTTTTGCAGCGCATCGTCAGGCACCAAACCCAGCTCGCCGATTTTGCCGAGCAATTCATTGTCCGACAGGGTGTACATCGGCGAATCGGTATGAGAATTTTCGGGGGTTTCGTGCGCCGAAACAATGAGGCGCATGGGCTGCATCCACCCGGCCGCTTGAATACGGGACGCCACTTCATAAGCCACCAGGGCGCCGACGCTGTGGCCAAACAGCACATAAGGTTTGTTGAGGTAGGGCTTGAGCGCCTCGGTCACCTCATTGGCCAGCTGCACCATTGAATGAATGGCCGCCTCGGCTCGGCGACTGCCACGCCCCGGAAAACTCAACGCCAGAACTTCAATATGCTCTGGCAATTCTTCGGCCCACTCCTTGTAACTCTGCGGCCCGCCACCACCGTGAGGTATACAAATCAGGCGCATGGTCGCATCGGGACGCGGCGCATAACACGTTATCCAGGGTGATACGGTATAATTTACTGACACGGTTTGACTGTCTCCTTATTGCCCAAAATGGCAAAAAATAATGTTCATTAGCGATTACAATAACTCGTTGTTGTATTCACTATAATTTGTTACTGACATAAAAAGCTTAGAAGCAGTGACAATCAATTGACACAGCTAAAATGGAATTGTTCAGCGCGGACAGGGCGTCTCGTGCAGATGGAGCACGTATGATTCCCATCAGGTTCAAATGAATAAAAATACCAGTCTTTTTGCGGACGCCCGGCAACTGACAGTCGAGCGTGGTGATTATCTAGGATGTTGACTGTAAACGACTGCATCGACTGATACATCCCGGTCCCCAGTGCTTTTAAATAACTTTCTTTTAGTGTCCACAGACGATAGAAACGTTGCCACAGTGAACCCTGTTTGTCATTTTTCAGATAATCCATCTCCTCGGCAGTAAAAAGTTCATCAAACTCAATGCCACGGCGGCGAGCCTGCCGTTCGACGTCGACACCGACGGGTTGGTCGTCAACTGCACAGACGACCCAGGACCCTGAGTGCGATAGATTAAAATGTTGCGTGTCATTTACTGTCAAAACCGGCTTGCCAAATCGAGTACGTCGTATGTGCTGCTCTGCTTCATCGACACCTTGGCATTTTAGCGCTTGATTTAACAACGATCCGGACAGCAAGCAGCGTGCTTGATCATCACCCTGTCGATAGCGCATGGCGCGCTGCAGACGTTCAGGAGACGCCTGCTTTTGCAAAGTGGCTAAAGTAGCTTGTCCAACAGGCATGACAGCATTGAGAAAGTATCCAGCAAACATTATAAAAAATTATAAAATAAATTTCTTATAATGATATTAGCAAACGTATCGGTTAAATTCAAATCTTTCCGGTATTGATTGATTGGCTAAATTAGAAGGACTACACATTTTTTATCCAATAAAATCAATATAAAAATGTTTTGCAATAAGATAAATCTATCATCTCATGTCGTCGACACAATACATTACGGCACAGCGCTTTAAAAATAGCCACAGTGATATGCTCACGGTTAACTTTTAAAAAACAACTGGTTCATCGACAATTCTTGTACAAATAGTCACTTTATCTGCCATCCTGTGACGTATACTTTTCTCAACAATAAGGATAAAGAATCAAGTCAATTAACCATGTAGGCCCATTTGACATCCCCTATCAGTTTGTTAGGATAAAAAGCGTTAGATTTTATGAATCTAATAGGGTGACGGTTTTAGAATCGGGGACATCTTGTACGACCTACACAAATGATAACAACGTGTTGGTAGTTATTTAGGCTGACTAACCACAAAGCGTATAGATTGTTTAACTATCTAAAACCGAAGCTTTTTACTTTTGCTGAAAATTAACTATTCAAATTGTAGAAATCGATGGTTTTTAAAACACAGAAAACTACCTTCAAACGACAAAGCCGCTACACAGCGGCCTTATGTCCGACAAAGCGATTGATCGTCATTATCCGACAAATCGCGCACTATCTACAGACGCTATAGCTTGCACTACTCATTAACAAGATGATTATCAGGCAATACGTGTTCAATGGTTTTTATTCAATCTATCATTTTTGATAAATCAAAGGAGTTTATTTATGCAGAATCAACCTAACGAAATACCTAAGCCGCTTATTGAAAAATTTAGGCGACAATTGTACTTGACTAACTATAAAGCTGGAGAAAGTAACGTCAAAACACTGGGATTAGACATCCACAACCCTGTTTTCCCCATTACCGCCGTACTCATTATTGCTTTTGTCCTGTTTGCCCTGCTAATGCCGGAAACGGCAAATACCTGGCTCAACGGAGCAAAAAGCTGGACGGTGAATACTTTTGACTGGCTTTTTATTAGTTCAAGTAATTTGTTTGTTCTGTTTTGTTTGTTACTGGTTATCTCGCCGTACGGATCAATTCGCATCGGTGGATTAAATGCCAAACCCGAATTTAGCCGTGCTTCCTGGTTTGCCATGCTGTTTGCTGCCGGTATGGGAATCGGTTTAATGTTTTGGAGCGTGGCAGAACCGCTCGCTTACGCCAGCGGTTGGTACGGTACACCACTGGGCGTAGAGAAAAATACGCCGGAAGCCTTTAGGGTCGCCATGGGCGCGACGATGTATCACTGGGGATTACATCCTTGGGCGATTTACGCCGTCGTCGGTTTGTCGCTGGCCTTGTTTGCCTTTAATTTTCATTTTCCATTGACAATACGTTCAGCTTTTTATCCTATTTTCAAGGAAAAAACATGGGGGTTGGCAGGCCATATCATCGACTCTCTCGCCGTATTGGCAACGATCTTTGGCTTAGCCACTTCACTGGGGCTCGGTGCCCAGCAGGCCGCCGGCGGTTTAAAATTTTTGTTTGGCATTGATTTGGGCGTCAACGTGGTGGAAATGATTATTATCGTCGCTGTTACGGCAATAGCTACCATTTCTGTCGTGCGTGGATTGGATGGTGGCGTGAAAATACTCAGCAACTTCAATATACTGATTGCCTTGCTGTTTATGTTGTTTGTCTTTTTTGTCAGCGATCCAATGAAACTATTAACGGATGTATTGTCGACAGCTACGGACTACATCACTTACGTTTTGCCGTTATCCAATCCGGTCGGGCGTACCGACAGCGACTTTTACCACGGCTGGACGGTATTTTACTGGGCTTGGTGGATTAGCTGGTCTCCTTTTGTCGGCATGTTTATTGCCCGCATTTCCAAAGGCCGCACAGTGCGTGAATTTATCACTTCCGTGATGATTGTTCCGACGATTGTCACTCTAGTCTGGATGACCGTTTTTGGACAAACCGGCTTGGATCAGTACGCCAATCAAACGGGGGAACTCGCCAATGGCGTCAGTGATGCCTCACTTGCCCTGTTTCAAATGCTCAATCAATTGCCGTGGAGTATGATTTCTTCGCTGATTGGTATTGTTTTGGTTTTGGTCTTTTTTGTCACTTCATCGGATTCGGGATCATTAGTCATTGATTCTATTACTGCCGGTGGCAAACTCAATCCACCAATCGCCCAACGCGTTTTTTGGGCAATTGCCGAAGGCTGCATTGCTTTGGGACTGTTGTACGGCGGCGGCAAAGAAGCCTTAAAGTCGCTACAAGCCGGCGCGGTCAGTACCGGACTGCCGTTTACCTTTGTCCTGATCATTATGTGCATCAGTTTATTCCTCGGCTTAAAGCGTATTTACCGAGCGAGAGAGCAATTATTTGAAGAGATGGAAAATTTAAACCATTAACCCAATAGAAACCTTTGCACAAACTGCCGAACGAGACAAATTCGAGCCTGTCCAGCAGTTATACTTGCCGGGGCGCACGGAGCGCAAAAACCTCACCCCTTACCTGGTCACTAGGTAAGGGATGGGGTTTTCGAGCGCCGCACAACAAAGAAATTGGATTGTGCAAGTGGTTTTGCAAAGCTTTCTGTTAGTATATAATTGAGAGAAATTCTATTGGAGATCGATAATGAAACGTTTAGTATCACTTGCCGCGCTAGCAATATTACCGGTATATGCACAGCATTTTCCCGTAAAAGAAGAAGGCGGTCGCCCGGTTGAATTAATTGGATATAAACTTAACGACAGTGAATTCACCCTGATATTCAAGGCAACCGATAGAATGAATGTTTGTCTTAATCAGACGGGCAAAAATGCCCCTTTCGTTGCCTATAACCATGCGGAAAAGCAATACGTAAAACGAATCAACGGCGTTAGTCTGTGCCCGAAAAAATCCCTCTTTAACCCTGGCAATCGGTTTTCCGTTGTCTTTCCTGCGCCGGGTAACGACAATGCGATTAAAACATTTAGTTTCATAGAAGGAAACTGTGGTATTAGAAAGGCGAAAGGCTGTTGGCGTTTTAAAAACATCTCGCTTCCCCAGAAGGCCATTGCCGTTACCGTGACCGAAAAAGATTTTTACCGTGTTGATAACAATCGATTAACGCCAGCTGATTTATCGCAATACGGCAAAGAACAACTGCGTCTATTGCGCAATTATTTCTTTGCAAAGAAAGGGCTTGCCTTTAAAAAAGACAGCGACTTGGATAAATTCTTTAAACGATTCGCTTGGTATGCGCCAACTGACATCGAAGCTGATCACATTTATGACGATTTATTAAGTGAACAGGAAAAGGACAACATCCAACTGATTCTGTCTTTGGAGGGGGGAAATGATGTTGCCCCGGCAAGGAACAAACAGCCCGGCCAACAACCAACCAAAGGTCAGATAAATAAAAAAACAGACAAACAATTAGCGATTGTACAAGACGCCGATGGTCAGTTTGGTTACCAAAATAGCGCTGGCGAGTGGGTTATTGGACCGCAGTTTGACGGTGCCTGGGCATTTGATAAAAACGGTTTGGCTATTGTTGAAAAGAATAAGCAATTCGGCTATATCGACAGCACGGGAGCGTTTGTCGTCAAGGCGGCATTTGATAATCTTTGGGAATTTGCCGATAACGGCTTGGCCATTGTCGAAAAAGACGATCAATACGGTTATGTCAATACTCGCGGTGAACTGACAATCCCACCACAATTTGACGAAGCGTGGGGATTTGACAGCAATGGTTTGGCAATTGTTAAAAAGGGCAAAGAACAATTCTACATCAACGAAAAAGGCGAAAAGATTAAAAATGCCAATTGAATCAATTGAAACAATATGAGTATCACATACAAAGACAGTGGTGTAGATAAAGAAGAAGGCTACCGTCTGGTAGAAAAAGCCAAAGCAGCGGCAAAATCGACTCATTCCAATCGCGTACTGGGCGATATTGGCAGTTTTGCCGCCCTGTTCGACATTGGCGGCTACAACAATCCCGTGTTGGTTTCAGGAACGGACGGGGTGGGAACCAAGCTCGACGTTGCCTTTAAGCAAAATCGCTACGATACGGTCGGCATCGACTGTGTGGCCATGTGTGTTAACGACGTTTTGTGCCACGGTGCCCAACCGTTGTTCTTTCTCGACTATATCGGCTGCGGCAAATTGGATGCTGCTCAGGCTGCCGATTTGGTCACCGGCATTGCCAACGGTTGTCGGCAAGCCGGTTGCTCTCTGGTTGGCGGTGAAACGGCGGAAATGCCCGGCTTTTACAAAGTGGGAGACTACGATATTGCGGGTTTTTGTGTCGGCGTTGTCGAAAAAAACGACATTATCAACGGCGATAACGTTAGCGTGGGCGATACTATCATCGGTTTAGCCTCATCCGGCGTCCATTCTAACGGCTTTTCTTTGGTACGCCGACTGTTCCCCGATTTGTTGGAAGTGGTGGACGGGAAACCCGTTGGAGAAATACTGTTAACACCGACCAAAATTTATGTTAAGCCGGTGCAAACAGTACTGAAACAATTCCCCGGAGCTGTCAAGGGGATGGCACATATCACTGGCGGCGGTTTAATTGAAAACTTGCCGCGTACCCTGCCCAAAGGTATTTGCGGGCAGATTGATGCTCAAGCAATTCGCGACAATGTCGCTTGCCAAGCTATTTTCAAAGCTATTGAGGACAAGGGTGTGGCACGCCAAGAAATGTGGGGGACATTTAACATGGGCGTGGGATTTTGTCTTGTTGTCGATAGTGCTCAGGCAGATGATATCGTTAAAGTACTTAACGAGACAGGAGAAACCGCATTTATTTTAGGACAAACTGTCGCCGATGACAGACGGGAAATCATCATCAATGACAACTGATTTATCACGTCATTCGTCGCGTCCAAAAAAGTCTTTTGTTGTTCTCGCCTCCGGCAGCGGCAGTAATTTTCAAACCCTGATTGATGCCGTGGAAAACGCTAACATAGATGCCGTTATTCGGGCTTTGGTGGTTGACCGACCGTGTTATGCGACGTGCCGAGCGGCTGATCACCGCATTAATTACGTCGAACTATGGCGAAAAAACGATGTCGCATTTAACGTTAATCTATTAACTCATATCTGCCAGAACACCGATTTAATCGTCTGTGCCGGTTATCTCAGTATTATTCACGCCGATGTTATTGCCCAATTTAAGCGAAAAATTATCAACATTCACCCGGCCCTATTGCCCAAATTTGGCGGGGCCGGAATGTACGGTATCAGAGTTCATCAGGCTGTTATCGCAGCCGGTGAAAGCCAATCGGGCTGTACGGTGCACTATGTTGACGACGGTATCGATACGGGAGATATTATCGCCCAGCGCAAGGTCAACGTTACACCTGACGACACGGCTGACAGTTTACAGCAAAAAGTGTTGGTGCAGGAGCATCAGTTATTACCCGCCGTGGTCAAACAATTATTGGAGCAGTAAAACCATTTGACAACGTCACTTGACGTCGTGGGTAAAAACGTTTGGTGTTTATAATTTGTTGGAGAAAATCAAGATGAACATTCTAATTATCGGTTCGGGCGGACGAGAACATGCTCTGGCTTGGAAATTTGCCCAAGACGAACGCGTATCAACTATTTTTGTCGCTCCGGGCAACGCCGGTACGGCTCGCGAACATAAATGTCAGAATGTCGACCTAAGCGATATTCAGGCATTAAAACAATTCGCTCTGGAAAACCAAGTCGGCTTAACGATGGTTGGCTCGGAAGAACTGCTAGCCAAAGGCATTGTCGATATTTTTCAATCGGTGCATTTGCCGATTTTTGGACCGCATCAAGCCGCTGCCCAACTCGAAGCCAGCAAGGCTTTTGCCAAACAATTTATGCTAAAACACGGCATCAAAACGGCTGATTATCGAGAATTTACCGATATGGATCAGGCTGTAAACTACCTGTCGACAGTGCGGTACCCAACCGTTATCAAAGCCGACGGACTGGCGGCCGGTAAAGGCGTCATTATCGCTCAAAACCAAACGGAAGCTCAGGCCGCTATCAAAGATATCATGCAGAATAAAGTCTTTGGGGCGGCGGGCGATAAAGTCGTTATCGAAGCATTTCTACACGGGATGGAGGCCAGTATTCTCAGCTTTACCGACGGTAAAACCATTATTCCCATGCTGTCTGCCAAAGATCACAAAAAAATCGGTGAAGGCGAAACAGGCCTCAACACCGGTGGTATGGGCGTCATTTGTCCAAATCCATTCGTCACCGATGCCGTTTATCAACAGTTTATTGAAGACATCCTGACGCCGACGCTAAACGGTTTACAGGCCGAGGGACTGACATTTGCGGGTGTAATTTTCTTCGGCTTGATGATCAATGAGCGCGGCGTATTTTTGCTCGAATACAATATGCGGATGGGCGACCCCGAAACGCAAACGGTTTTACCACTATTGAATAATTCGCTTACTGAGCTGGTACAAGCCGGTCTTGACGGAAAACTCGCCGATCAGCAGCTCAATTGGAAAGAGCAGTATGCCACCTGTGTCGTTGCCGCTTCCAAAGGCTATCCGGAAAGCTATGCCAAAGGCATGGTCATCACCGGCACTGAGAAAATGGACGCGCAAACGCTGTGCTTTATTGCCGGTGCAAAAAACGACAGCGATAAAATGCTTACCGATGGCGGTCGGGTGCTGAATGTGGTTTCACTGGACGAAACGCGCGAATTAGCTAATCAAAGAGCCTACAACAATTTGCAATATATCGATTTTGATGGCATAACTTACCGCAGCGATATCGGAAGAATTTAAATCAGCACGCCAAACCGGTACTAAACAATGCTCGATACAACAACGAATTTTCTCCCGCCAAAAAATGCCCGCATTGTCGTCGGTATTTCCGGTGGTGTCGATTCATCCGTCACCGCCTACCTACTCAAACAAGCAGGTTATGAGGTGCAAGGTGTCTTTATGAAAAACTGGGAGGAAACCTACTCCCCCGGTTATTGCACGGCCGAAGACGATGTTTTCGATGCCCGAGATGTCTGCGAAACCATAGGCATTAAACTGCACACGGTCAATTTTGCCAAACAGTACCAGGAGCGCGTATTTAAACATTTTCTTGCCGAGTACCAAGCAGGTCGCACCCCCAATCCTGATGTCTTGTGTAACCGAGAAATCAAATTTTCCGAGTTTGTCCGCTTCGCCAACCAACTGGGCTGTGATTATGTCGCCACCGGACACTATTGTCGTCGGGCAAACATCGGCTCGGGAGATCATCTGCAAGCCGCATTGCTGAAAGCTAGAGACCGCAATAAAGACCAAACCTACTTTCTCAATGCCATTAGCCAACAACAGCTACAACTTGCCCTATTCCCGTTGGGTGACTTGGAAAAACCGCAGGTGCGACATATTGCTGAGGAAGCAGATTTAATTACCTACGACAAAAAGGACTCTACCGGGATTTGTTTTATCGGCGAGCGCAATTTTCGCGATTTTCTATCGCAATACTTACCCGCTCAGCCGGGGAAAATCGTCACCCTACACGGTGAAGTGATCGGTGAACACGCCGGATTGATGTACTACACCATTGGTCAACGTCAAGGGTTGGGCATCGGCGGACTAACCAACTACAATGATCAACCTTGGTTTGTGGCCGAGAAAGATCTGGCAAAAAATGAGTTGATTGTCGTGCAAGGCACCGATAACGATGCCCTGTTCAAATCACAATTAGTGGCGGGACAGCTTAATTGGTTGCGTGAAAAACCGAAAAATCATGCTAGAATTAAAGCTAAGACACGCTACCGCCAAGCTGACCAAGCTTGTCAGATCAGCTATGACGATCATGGAAAAGTCATAGTCAAGTTTGACCGGCCACAGCGAGCGCTGACGTTGGGACAATACGTTGTCTTTTACGATGCCGATGAATGCTTGGGCGGTGGTGTCATTGAACAAACAAACAGGTAGAGATAATTTATCTTATGATGAGTAACGAAGAACAACAAGTCATTGCCATAGCGGCAACTATACAATCATTGACCAACGTCAACGATATTGCCACAAAGGGAAAATTCGACGAATACCGGGCTGCTCCGGTTTTGCAGGCGCTAGTCCACTACAATCCGGACGATACTTTATCGGCTTACGGCGGTGATATCGGTGCTCTGTACTACGGATTGACACAACTGCAACACCTATTCTCCGATAATTTAAACCGTGATATCGCCCAGTACCTATTGGCCGTTGTCAGCGTTGAACTAAGGGTTGTTCGTCAACAAAGAATGCGTCAGATTTTACAAACAGAGTTGCAAAGTATCGCAAGTGATGTACTCCGCAATGGAGCACATCACTCTGCTGACCACGAGGCATTCGACGATGATGGGTTCGATGATGACGACGTTGACGACAAAGATAAGGCAATATCCAGTCGTGAAGAAGACAACCTTCCTCTAAACCAGCGCTTGGTCACCGATACCACCATTGCGCGGTTTGCCGATGTTTACAAGAAAACAGCCAGCCAAACGGAGCCTCGTATCATGATCAAGGGGCATCACGAATACTTACAGAACGAGCTTTCGGCTAATCGCATTCGTGCCTTGTTACTTGCTGCTTTGCGCGGTGCGGCGTTCTTTCGCCATTATGGTGGTAAACGTATCGACTTTATGCTAAAACGCAAGCAATTTTTAGCTATTGCCAAACAATTGACTTAAAAGACGCAGTAATCCTTAAACTGCCAATCCGATAAATAGCAGCACGGCAAAAATCAAGGTTGTCGAGATCGCGGAAAAATAGTCAATATCTCGTCATCAGACATGTTAAAATGAGGCTCATTTTAACTTTAAATCATTTTATCAACCGATAGGAAAACCAATATGGCAGAAACACAATTTGAAATTAACAAAATTTACATCAAAGACTTTTCGTCGGAAGTCCCCAGTGCCCCGGAAATTTTCAAAGCCGAGTGGGAACCGGAAATCGATCTAAACTTTGGTAACGGTGCGGCGTTGATTGAAGAAGAACACCACATCTATGAAGTCTCTCTGACGATCACTGTTACTGCCAAATTGGGGGAACACACCGCCTATATCATAGAAGTTGAACAAGCCGGTATTTTCACAATAGATGGTTTTGACGACGAACAACGTGGTTTTATAATCGGTGCTGCCACTCCAAATATTTTGTTCCCGTATGCCCGCGAAGCCATTTCTACCATGTCTCAGAAAGCCGGTTTCCCGCCGATGCTGCTTAACCCAATTGATTTCACTGCGCTTTACTATCAGCACCTGCAAAATCAGGCAGAAAATCAACAAGCAGAGACTGAAGAAGATCAAACAAAACACTAATACAGCATAGGTTAGCTAGGTTGGGACAATCATGAGTACAAAGGTCGCTGTATTAGGCGCTGGTAGCTGGGGTACCGCTTTGGCCGTTAACTGTGCCCGAGTCGTCGATCAAACGGTTTATTTATGGGGGCATTTGCCCGAACATATTGACAAACTGGTCGAGGCGCGCGAAAACACTGAGTTCTTACCCGGCATTCAACTTAACCGCTCAATTATACCAACCAACGATATCAGCGTTATCTACGATTGTGACATGATACTGTTGGTAGTGCCGAGTTTCGCTTTTCGCGAGGTATTGCAACGTATTCAACCCTATTTTTCCAATCAGGCGATTGGCTGGGCAATCAAAGGCTTTGATAAAACAACGAATGACCTGCTAAGCCATACTTTTACGCAACTCTACCCCAACCGCGACCACGCCGTTGTCGCCGGTCCCAGCTTTGCCAAGGAAGTCGCCAAGGGGTTGCCAACGGCCGTTACCGTCGCCGGCAATACCCTGACATTCGCCAATGATTACGCCCAATTTTTGCACAACGACATGTTGCGAACCTATACCTCTGACGATATCATCGGCGCACAAATCGGCGGGGCGTTAAAAAATGTTATTGCCATTGCTGCCGGTATTGCCGATGGACTGGGCTTTGGTGCCAATACGCGCGCAGCGCTCATTACGCGTGGACTGACAGAGATATCGCGTATCGGCAGATGCGCCGGTGCTCAATCAAAAACCTTGATGGGACTGTCCGGCCTGGGTGATTTAATGCTCACCTGTACCGACAATTTGTCGCGCAACCGTCGATTTGGTTTGTTATTGGGACAGGGAAAAGATATTGATACCGCTCTCAAAATTATCGGTCAAACGGTAGAAGGCGTAACGACCGCCGTCGAAGCGCACCATTACGCTCAAAAATACCACGTGCGCGCACCAATTACCGAAGTTGTTGAAGGAATTATTAGCAATCGCATCAGTGTCGACGAGGCGATGAAGAAGCTGCTCTCGCATCAACCCAGACCTGAAAACGATTAGTACAAGGCTTTGCAAAGCTATATAGACTGGTTCACAATACGTCGGTAATCAAAACAGTAAGAGACAAATTCTTACTATAATGAAATAGTTTGGTTTCTACTACAAGGCTTGCCCGGCACTTGCAACAAAAGTTGCTGGGCTTGCCATCGAAGACAGCATTTCAAATACGGCGAGACGGCGTAACGCAGTAGTAGGAGTTAAACTATAGTCATGCCAGAAATTTTCTGGTACGAGGCACGTCATCGAAGACAGTACTATAGTTACGGCAAGATGACGTAACACTGTACCGGGAAATTAGTGGCATGACTAGCCGATAGCAATATCAAGTATCCTGCAAGTAAAGCAGGTGCAGTGATTGGCTGCTTTCTCTTGGTCTGTCGCCCCGACAGACGAACAAGTAATGCTTTAAATTCTTTAGCTTTTTGTGACTGATCGTGCATCAGGCGCCATACCATTTACAACTTTGAGCAACAATTAAAGCACGTTTGAAAAAAGCTTTACCACTCTGTTGCAGCCAATCTTCCATGTGGTGGTCCGCTCCTTTTAACAACTTAAAATAACTCTCGATTTGCCACCTGTAGTGATAATAGGTCGTTAGCCTTTCTGCACTAATATCCGTATTGCTAAGCAAATACCATGAACAGATCAACTCACCTTTGGAGTCTTCTAAACGCGTACAAATAAAACGCAAATTCAAAGGCCTGCCTTTAGTCGCCTTAACGCGTTTACCTTGGCTATTTGTCGCTTTCGGTTTGGCCTTGCGGCTTAAAATAACTGATGTCTCGGCAACCTTCAAAACAGCACGCCGACCTTGATAATCAATCGCTTTATAAAAATAATGTTCAAGCTGTTCGGATATCACTTTAGCCCGCTGATTGGTGCCTTGAAAATTTAATGTATTTTGAGCATTCACACGGACCAGAAAATGTTGTGAAGCTTTATCCCAATCTCGCATATGATGAGCAGAATCAGCTTCTCTATCAATAATATGCAAGACTGGCTTGCCCAATGATTGAGACCCTATCCACCGCATGCGTTGACTGAGCTCATTAAGGTGCGTATCTTGCTTACTATTACCGTAAGTGCTTAACTGCTGTTCTGAAGTAATCAGATTTTGAGCTATCGGAGCAATTGGCAAACCATTCCGGTCGCTAACAACCAAACTGCTTTGCAATTCATAGCCAACATCATGCTTGTGAGTCATTGTCAGTTTGTCCGCTTTATTGGCATGATTAACGGCTATTCGTGACCAGTCCTGCAACACCAAGGCATAATTATCACAATAATAGCCAACCCCATCTTTTGCATTTTTTATCAGCGGGGTAGATAAATCTTCTATAGATACATTGTCATTGTTAATAAAACGATAGAACGCTTGTGTATGGCTGTGCATCTGATTGTTGTCAAATGGTGCTTTTATCGCATTTGTCTGTTTGCCTTGTTGTGTGAAGTGAATAACAAGTTGCAAATAACGACTGTATAGACGTTTGTCTTTTTAAAAAATTCTCTTTTCGTAATTCATCATTATACATGGCTTAGAGATGTGTAGATACCTATACCCAGTTATGTTAGGGGCTTTTGATATTAAAATACCGGTGTTGATCTACTTTCACATTCAGAAACGCCGTATTATTCCACCAATGTAATACCCTGTTAGATAGTGAATACTTACTATTTCAAGATAGGTCGTGCGTTTTTAGGTTGCAACGGTCTATTATTTTTTTGAGGCATAACGCTAGAAAATGTGTCAAGCTGTTCTTTGGAAATAGATAGAGCTTCCTTGAAAACAAACCATCTGACACCTTCGGTACATGGTGGTGTTGTCAATGAGCCATTAAAATAGTAATAATCTTTGTTATCCGGTAAAAGCAAAGCAGCATTAACCGCTTTTTTGAGCTTTTTAGTTTCGTGTTGCCTTTCGGGTAGCTGTGACCAGAATTCAGCTAACGCTTTATTTTCCTCTCCCTCATTATAAAGCACCGAAACAACAGCAATTTTCCCATCTTTATTTACATGGACAAAGTGAGATTCGAACGGATATGATTTTCCATTGATATGGTTTTCACTTGGACTATGAAAATGAAATTGTTTTAATTCAAAGGATTCATTACCAATAAACAGTGTGCTGCCCGGGGAGTAATTAACCTGTACGCTATGTCCATTATTGGTTATTTCTTTTCCCCCTTCATTATACGACAATTTTAAGGGAGTCAGCTCTGCTTCAATAAAACCAGTTAGATTGACAGGAGATTGATTCTCTCCCCCACAAACAGAAAATTTAGGACTAAGGTTTTGCCAATTTTTCGGTCCCACTGTGCCTGTATAACCCCAATGGGCTTTGTCTGATGCCTGAGCAACTGATGTAAAAAGCAGCGTTATGCAAAAAGGTAGTAAAAAAAATCTCATCGTTCTCCTCCTGTTACAAAATGAAATTTGGATTAAGCTCGGCCCCAGCGTAGCACACAACAATACAACATATCAATAGAAAATCCCTGCATCGTGTTGCGGTATTGCTACAAGGGTTTTCGCACTATCTTATCTGCAGTGACTCGTTTGACGTTTAATTTGTAGTGATATTTACGCTTGATAATAGCAGAGGTAGAGCTTTGCGTGATACACCGCCACAACAGCTTGGCCTGCATTGTGTGATAAGTAGAGACAAAAAGACATTCGTCCTTGACCTTAACCCGTTTTAGTAAAACAAGCTACTGAAATGGCGCTTGATGAAATTGAAGACGGTCAGGTAAAAGATAGACAATACCAATCTCCAACCGGGGACAAAAAATTATGCAGTTATCTATTCACTTACCTAGGAGATTAGATGATATAATCAGCCTATAGGAACCTCTACAAAGTGTAGAAACTCTCTATGGAAACATTAGCTAACACAACATTTTGAACGAATATCTATTATAGATGCCCTCGACTAAAACCGAGGATATCTGTTTGACGCTCACATTAATCGAGAAAATTATGACTTATCTCTATGCCGACACCATCGCAGCACTTGCGAAAAAAAAGTTACCTGCTGCCTCACAAAAACTTATCCAACCCTTCTTACGTGGTTACTACACATTTGCCGGAGAGGACGATTTATCAGAATGTACTGCTGATAGTCTGTTCGCGACGGCAAAAGAGCACTTTGAATTACTGCAAAAATACAATAGTAAAAAGGTGTTAATCAATGTCTATAACCCGTCCATGAAAAAACACGGTTATAGCGGTGAATATAGCGTTATTGATATTGTTACTGCCGATAGACCTTTTTTAATTGATTCAATTCAAATGGCCTTTGTGCGGATGAATTTATCCATTCATTTTGTCACTCACCCCCTTTATTACGGTGAATTTGATAGCAAGGGACATATTTCAGTCTTAAAAAATGCCGATCACGATTATGTACAAAACTTATCCGTGATTCATATGGAATTTGACAAACTGCCTAGTCGTCAGTTACAAGGCGTTAAAGCGGAAATTAAAAGAGTCCTAGCACGCATTGAACAGGCAACCACCGACTGGAAGGCGATGGGCAAGAAAGTTGATACCGTTATCAAAGGTATCGAATGCACCCGGGGATTGCCACAGACCATTGAGCAAGTTATGGAGACCATTAAATTTCTCAAATGGCTGAAAAGCAAACATTTTACCTTTTTAGGATATCGAGAATATAATTTAAAAAACAATGAGTTACATACAACCGCCAACTCCGGCCTGGGTGTTTTACGCGACGATGGCAAGGGTGAAATTTCCAAAAGTTTTGCCAATCTGCCTGATAAGCTAAAAGCGGAGTCACTCAAACCCAATTTATTGTTGTTCTCCAAATCCAATCAATTGTCAATTATTCACCGCCCGGTTTATATGGATTTTGTCGGTATCAAAAAATTCAATGACAACGGCGAAGTGATCGGAGAACATCGTTTCCTCGGACTACTAACGGCTGAAGCTTATCGCTTGTTACCTCATGAAATTCCTTTACTTTCGCACAAAATCAAACAGGTGATTGACCGGGCGGCCTTACCTAATGATTCCCATGCCCTGAAATCATTTGTCAACATTTTGGCCCAGTTTCCACGCGATGAATTGTTTCAGGCCGATGTCGATAACATCTTACATATGGCGTTATCCGTTTTCTACTTACGCGAACGCGATATGTTACGTTTCTTTGCTCGTAAGGATACGTTTGAAACTTACGTTGCTTGTTATGTTTACGTACCTAAAGAACGCTATAACACTAAATTACGTCGTCGCATGGAAACGTATTTAGTCAAAGCATTGGGCGGCTATGACAGTGAGTATAGCACCTATTTTAGCGAGAACTTACACGTTCGTGTAGAAATCCTTGTGCGCACCAAACCGGGGAAAGTTGCCGATTTCGACAGCAGAGCCATCGAAGCCGCACTAACCCCAATGATGCTGGACTGGAATGATGAAACAACCCGTTTACTCAAGGAACAGAAAGGCAGACGTGCCGGAAACAGTCTATTCAAGCAATTCGAAAAAAGTATTCCTGAGGCTTATAAAGATGATGCTTCACCGGCGACTGCAGTAAAAGATTTAACCACACTGCAGTCTTTGACCAGCGATAAACCGCTAGCGGTTTATTTACACAGTAAAGCTGATAAAGATCATAGCGATGCCCCCATCACCAAGCTGCGCCTAAAACTCTACGGCTTGGGTGATATGGCGGCACTTTCCGATTTATTGCCTATTTTGGAGAATTTTGGTTTTATCGTCAAATCAGCCACACCCTATCAGTTTGAAGAAAAAGGTCAAAGTACGCACTGGATGGTTAATTTTAAATTACGCTTAACCGCC
>PDWJ01001222.1_pt1 | contig 32671 bp, 25 predicted proteins | sample 1430881 | NCBI WGS metagenome assembly PDWJ01 (sample SAMN01162460, study PRJNA174530) | Oral metagenome, whole genome shotgun sequencing project. | biome: Marine environment; feature: Marine mammal; material: Swab sample of the gingival sulcus; isolation source: swab sample of gingival sulcus...
AAAAGAAAAGATAGTTATCGGGCTAGCCCGATAACTATCTAATTAAATTAATTTGTATTTTTGTCCTATAAATCTGTAACGCTTATTCAGGACTAGTCAGTATCCCTATCCGAGAAATTTTCAAATATTCAATTCTCAAGGACTTAACTTTGACTTTTTAGACAGCCTCTTTTTGTGTCATGATTTTATAGCTGGTATCTCAGGATACTAATTCAAAAAATGTGTAGATTTCTAGAATAGAGATACAATTTAGTGTTTTCTTGAAAGAATTACTTTAGTATATAAGCCAATAAATATTTTAAACTTAAAAAACTTTTGTCAATTTTTTCAATGGCACTTTCTTTATCTACCCATTTTGCTTTTTCAATGCCTTCTTTTTTTTCCGGTTCCGGCTTAGATTTTTTTCCTTGTTTCATTTCATACCAATAAGTAGTTTTTATGGCCAGCTCATCATGATAATGATAAATATGATACGTCTTATAAGGCTTATCTTTTGTAAGAACCGCATTAATATTGGTTTCTTCCTTGATTTCTCTTACAGCCGTTGTTTTCAATTTCTCGCCTTTTTCTGCTTTTCCTTTCGGAAAATCCCAATATCCATTCTTTTTAATCATCAAAATCTCCTTTTCTGAATTAAAAACAATTCCTCCGGCAGCCTTAATTTGAAAAAATAATCCAAAAAAAGATTTTTTTAGTTGAGTAACATTCTCTGAAAAGATAATGAGATGATGATATTTCTTACTTCGTAGAAAAATCGTTACTTTTTGGCGAAAATGATCCACAGCGTCAAAGTCAATCAACTGCGTTTTCTTTTCAGTATAAAAAATCGTTTTTCGATTTGTTAAAATAATTTCTTTATTTTTAAAAAAAACTTTATACATTTGCGACATGATTTATGATAAAGATATAGCTTTACAAACAGCTCAATTTCTTTTGCAAATTAAAGCAATAAAATTGAATAGTGCCAATCCTTTTTTATGGAGTTCCGGTTGGAAGTCACCAATTTACTGTGATAATCGAAAGATTCTTTCTTTTCCAAGGATTCGAACCTATATCAGGGAACAAATCTGTAAGATTATTTTAGAAGAACTTCCAAATGCTGATTATATTGCCGGTGTAGCTACCGGAGGTATTGCTATTGGAGCTTTAGTAGCGCAACAATTGGACAAGCCTTTTATATATGTCAGACCGCCAAAATCACATGGATTGAAGAATAAAATTGAAGGTGTAATTGATGACAATAGTACTGTTGTGGTTGTTGAAGATTTAATTTCTACCGGAAAAAGCAGTTTAGAGGTTGTAAAAACCTTAGAATCTGAAAATCATAAGGTAAAAGGTATGGTTTCAATATTTGATTACGGTTTTAATGCTGCCGTAGAGAATTTTAAATCAGCAAATTGCAAGCTATATTCGTTATCTAATTATGATGTCCTATTAGAAAATGCTTTGAACGAACGATATATTGCTTCTGAAGAACTTAAAGCGCTCAACCAATGGCGTGAAGAACCTGAAAATTGGGGGAAGTAAAAGAAATTTAAAGTATAAAGAACAGCTTAAACATCCAAAAAACTAAGAATTCTTAATTGAAATATTTGCTTGTCTTTTCTTAAAATGCAAGCTATTACCTTGTTGTCCATACGCAACATGATTGCCCCAAATGGCTATTTGTTTTTCTAAATAAGTGGTGTAATCCGATGTTTTTTGATTTGTTTTGGGTTTATTTTCATATAAATTATAATCATCTCGATACATGCCCGGAGTGATATTGGGCATGATGACATTTGCACCGATTTGAAGGGCTTTTTCACGTCCATTAGCTTCAATGGCTTGTAATGCTGTGGCAGCAGCAATATTGATATCGGGCATCAAGATGCGTAACAATGCAATCATTTTGAGGGTTAATACAAAACGCTCTTTGATGGGCATCAACTCATCCTTATATTGATAAAGTGGTGTGTTTGAATGTTCGATAAAAGGCCCCATGCCACACATATCAATATCAATGGATTTCATAAAAAGCAAATCATCTGCCAAATCCTCATAGGTTTGAAAAGGCAGTCCTACCATAACACCCGTTCCGGCTTGGTAGCCTAATTTTCTTAACGTACGAATACAGTCAATTCGTTTTTCGTGGTTATGTTGCGGATTGTTGGGGTGTATTTTGTAGTATAAATCAGGGTTTGAGGATTCTATCCTCAGCAAATAACGGTCAGCTCCGGCATTGAGCCAACGTTGATAAGTTTCTTCACTTTGTTCACCCAAGGAAATGGTAATTCCCAATTGTCCGTTTGATAATTTTTTGATGGCTTTCAACAGTTTTTCAATACGTTGGGTAAACGCAGGACTGGTTTTTTCTCCGGATTGCAAAGCAATAGAACCATAATTTTGTTGGGAAGCAAATTCAGCAGCTTCTAAAATTTCTTCATCTTTCAGGTTATAACGACTAAAATCCTTATTGGAACGCCTGATGCCACAATAATAACAATCTTTTTCACACTGGTTTGAAAATTCTATCAATCCTCTGTAATAGACGTTATTCCCAATTGTTTCCGCTTTAATTTGAGATGATTTTTCAAATAATTTTAGTGTATCATGCTCATCACATTTTAAAATACGGATAATATCGGCTTTGGAAAGCACTTTTTTATTTAAAATTCCCTCAATCATACCTCGCTGCTGATGTATTTGAATGGTGCTATCACCCGATCAAAAATGCCTGTAACAAAAGCAATGGACATGCCGTAATTACTAACCGGAATATTATTTTCTATGGCAGATTTCAAGCGATTGTTGAGTTGTTTTTTTGTTACAACGCAACCGCCACATTGAATAACCATGGCGTATTCTTCTATGGGTTTGGGAAAAGACGATAACCCACCGGCAAAATCAAATAAAACCTCTTTTTGGGTATGTTTTTTAATCCAATTGGGTAGTTTAAAACGCCCGATATCTTCACAAGACACTTGATGTGTACAAGATTCAAGCATAAGAATTCTATCCCCATCTTTAATTTTATCAAGATGTGGTGTACCTTTCATATAAGCGTCAAAATTGCCTTTTAAACGTGCCAAGGTAATGCTAAAACTGGTAAGAAATATATCTTCAGGTATCATTTTTGATACCATGGCAAAAGCCTGACTATCCGTTACCACCAAAGCCGGTTTAATCCCCAACTTTAAAAAATCCATTACTTCGGTTTCTTTTACCGTTACACAAATGGCATCATTATCCAAAATATCGCGAATAGCCATGACTTGGGGCAATATCATACGCCCTTCGGGGGCTTCAGAATCAATTGGAGTAATCAATAAAACCATATCTTTGGGCTTGATAATGCCTTTGAAAAGTGAAGGTCTTTGATAAACCGTTTTGGGCATCAATTCCACAATTTTGGAAATCAGTTGTTGGGTTTTATTTTCATCAAAAATATCAAATTCAATGAGTTGGGATTGTGTTTTTTGAGTAATTTTTGTGGCAAAATCCTTGTCAAGAGGCGTTATGTCGGATTTACTATGCACAATAAGATAAGGTATATCATATTCTGCAAAAGCCGTTATCATTTTTTCTTCAAAAGTGTCAAAGGTATTATCAGAAATTAAAAGCAAGGCAAAATCGACGTGCGATACGGCGTTCATGCTTTTTTCAATACGTCTTTTTCCTAATTCTCCAACATCATCAATTCCGGCAGTATCTGTTATAATGGCGGGCCCTATCCCAAATATTTCTATGGATTTTTTCACAGGATCGGTGGTCGTTCCTGCTTGTGCCGAAACAATGGCAATATCTTGTTCCGTTAAGCGGTTTATCAACGAACTTTTCCCTAAGTTTCGTCTTCCAAAAATGCCGATGTGTGGTTTTTCGTTTTTCCCCTTTATCATGTTAAGCCCAACTTTTAATAATAAAGATCTCTTTGTCCTTGTTTCAACAATTCAATCTTCTTTTTTACAGAATTTTTCATCTTTTCACTTCCCAATTCATTCAAATTTTGCTCAATTACTTGCCAACCTTTCTCTGCGGTTTCAGGAGTGGCATAATCCACAATATATTCTGCCAATGTAAGTATGGCATTGGGTGTGCATTTGTGCTTGATAAATCCCGGAACGGAAAATTCCATAAAATGCTCTCCGGTTCTTCCCAATCGGTAGCATGCCGTACAGAACGAGGGTAACATGTTATTATCCAACAACTCATCAATAATTTCGTTTAACGAGCGATCATCACTTACCTTAAATTGCTCTTTGTTTAGGTTCTGTTTTTCGTTTAAATTTTGTGAATAACTACCCAGTTCAAGTTTGGTGCCACCATCAATTTGAGATACACCAAAGTGGATGACCTCATTTCTAAGGCGTGCCGATTCTCTTGCAGTTAAAATCATACCCGTATAAGGTACAGCTAAACGCAAAATTGCAATTAACCTTGCAAAATCATCATCATTCACAAAATAATTCGTGTCAATATCCAGTTGAGAAGCGTCCTGAATACGAGGAAACGAAATAGTGTGAGGGCCTAAATTATAGCAAGCTTCCAAGTGGTTGGTATGCCTTACCAAACTCAATACTTCAAATCGCCAATCGTATAATCCGAATAACGCACCGATACCCACATCATCTAATCCAACATCTTGAGCAGTATCCAAAGAAGTTAAACGATAATCGTAGTCCGATTTCTTGCCTCTGGTATGATATTTTTGATAGGTTGGTTTGTGATAGGTTTCCTGAAAAATCTGATAAGTTCCTATGCCGGCATTTTTTACTTTCGTAAATCCTTCCTCGCTTAATGGTGCTGCATTGATATTTACTCGCCTGATTTCTCCCATGCCTTTTTTTACCTGATAAGCCAATTCTACGGTGTGAGCAATGTAATCAGCATTATATTCTTGATGTTCTCCATATACCAAAATCAAACGTTTTTGCCCGTTATCTTCCAGGGCTTCAATCTCTTTGATAATTTGTCGGTCTTCTAATGTTTGACGAATGGCGTCTTTATTCGAAGCCCTAAATCCGCAGTAAGAACAGTCGTTAGCACATTTGTTGCCAATGTATAATGGTGCAAACAGCACAATTCGGTTGCCATACACTTTCTTTTTGAGGGTTCGAGCGCCCTCTTTTATTTCTTCAATTAATTCAGGTGTGTCGGCATTGATTAATACAGCCGTTTCTTCTAATGATAAGCGATTTTTATCCAGTGATTTTTGAATAATTTCCCTTACTCGTTCTTTGCTCGGCTTGGTGTTATTGATAAAATCCCAAATTTCATTTTCATCAATAAAAGGTTTCCCTTTTACATCAGGGATTGAATATTTTTCCGGTGTAAGTTTCATCGTGTTTTTTTATAAATATAGTGTGTTAAAGAGAATTTTTCGACGTTTTTTAATTCGTCTTAGAAATAATAATTTTAATATTCACGCCCGATAACTTGCCAACTTTTCCGGCAAGACTATTGATAGTGTCAATGTCAGACTCCATAATAATTGAAATGATATTGATGTTTTTTCCGGGAATGGAAATGCCTTGACGTCCAATAATTTCAGTAGAAAACTCTCCCAAAATGGTATTTAAGGGTTGGATATCTTTATGCTCTTTAGCAACCGTGATTAAGGCGGATGCTATTTTTGTTTCCTTTTCCATAAGTAATACTCAAAGATTAGGTGCCGTTATATATTTGGCGTGATTAATAAATAAAAGACTCAAGAAGCAAGAGCATATCTCATTTCTCAAGAATATTTTACAAATGTACATCTTTTAAATATAAATAAGCTTAGAATGATTCTAAATGTCTTTTTAGGTGTTGGGTATTGGGTATTGGCTTTTGGGTATTGGGTTGGTAGCCGGTCGCTGAGCGGAGTCGAAGTGGTGGGGAGGAAAAAGTTAAAAATGAAGGGGGATTAGTTAGTACTCGTCATTGCAAGCATAGCGAATCTCCATCCATCAGTAAAACATTGGAAAAAAAACACTGATTAGCTATTTCTTAACTATTCTTTATTATTTTTTGAACCATTAAGAAGGGACATTAAGTTTTTCTCTTTCTTAACTATTCTTCATTTCTTAATGGTTTTTATATTATTAGGTGTTGGGTCTTTTAGCCTTTGGTTTTTGGTTTAACAATTAGTAATTAACAATTATTTGATTTTCAATATTTTGTTATTTTTAATTCTTGATTTTGCCAACGCACCACTTCGACTCCGCTCAGTGACCGGCTAACGCACTTCGGACTTTTGACCTCTTCCCAACTCAAAACTCAACATTCACCATTCATAATTCTTTCCTTCCCACCACTTAACACACTTCCGTCTTCGGACTTCAGTCTCCAAACTCATTATCGCGTTTCCTCATTACCACATTATTCTTATTTCCATCAAAAAAAAACAATAAAACTTGGGATTACAAAGTTAAAAATAAAGAAAACAGGTATCTAAAGAAGATGATACCCAATTAATTTTAATATCAATATATAACATGATTAAAAAATGGTTGTCTTATCTCTTTGAGATAAAAGAGGAAGCCTACAAAAGTGATGTGAGTGATTATCTGGAGGTGAGCTGGGTAAATGGAAAGAAGGTGTTAAATTGCTATCATGCCAACTACTCTTTTGGAAGTTTGAGCCATGTTTTTGACATTGCCTTTCAAAAAGTAGACATACAGCATCAAAATATACAAAAGGTATTGATATTGGGATATGCCGTAGGTAGTGTAGGAGTTTTGCTAAGAGAGAAATATCAGTTTTCAGGCATTATTCATGGCGTTGAGCTTGATGAGCAGATGATAACCATTGGTAAAAAACATTTCCCCAAAGGATTTACAGCAGCCAATAAGATAGAAATTCAAGATGCTTTTGAATTTATTCATCACGTAGGAGAAAACACTTACGACCTGATTATATTTGATGTTTTTATTGATTTGTGGACTGATAAAAAATTTGATAGTAAAGACTTTATACAAGCATTATACCATGCAATGGCAAATAATGGAATGTTGATATATAATCAGATTGCATCAGAAAATGTAAATATAAAAGACCGAAAAATAACCCGCCATTTTGAAAAGTTATTTTCCAAAGTAGATATTCTGAATATACAACCTTATGGCAATGATATCATTGTGGCAAAGAAATGAATGATGAGTGATAGACGATGATGTGATGTTTTTGTAGAAACTATTTAAATATCGTTATTCTCAGAGAATAAATTTGGCCTCCGTTCTTTTGTTCGTTTAATAGATTGCTCTAATTGCCAGGCTTTAATCTTAGCTTCATGTCCTGAAAGCAAAATATCCGGTACTTTTAACCCATTATATTCTGCCGGACGTGTATATACCGGTGGCGAAATTAATTGGTCTTGAAAACTATCACTCAAGGCAGATGTCTCGTCATTTAAAACGCCGGGTAAAAGCCGAACAACACTATCCGTAATTACTGCCGCTGCCATTTCTCCACCCGACAATACATAATCTCCAATAGAAATTTCCTTAGTAATATAATGCTCTCTGATGCGTTCATCAATCCCTTTATAATGTCCGCAAAGAATCATTACGTTATTTAGGAGAGAAAGTTGATTACTCATGGGTTGACATAACAATTCTCCATCAGGTGCTGTATAGATGATTTCATCATAATGACGTTCGGATTTTAGATGGTCAATACATCGGGCTATGGGTTCTACCATCATTACCATGCCGGCACCACCTCCATAAGGATAATCATCTACCTTTTTGTGCTTGTTAGTAGCATAATTTCTGATATCATGTAAAAATATTTCAACTTTCTCTTTTTCAATCGCTCTTTTTATGATGGAGTGAGAAAGAAATCCGTGAAACATTTCAGGGAAAATTGTAAGTATATCTATTCGCATGAATATAAGTTTTGTCGCAAATGTACCAAAAAAGGATTATAATATCATTTGGTTTTTGAAATTGCTGTTAAAATAAAGGTTTTACAATTAGGATAAAACGCTTACATTACTTATTAATCAAAGGCTTGCATTTGATACAATTTGGCATAAGCCCCATTTTCTTGATTTAATAAATCTTTATGTGTTCCTCTTTCAATAATCTTGCCTTTTTCCATGACAATAATTTCATCCGCATTTTTAATGGTCGATAAGCGGTGTGCAATTACAATAGAAGTTCGATTATTCATCAATTTTTCAATCGCATCTTGCACCAAATATTCTGATTCTGTATCCAAAGCCGATGTAGCTTCATCCAAAATTAAAATTGGTGGATTTTTCAGGATAGCTCGGGCTATACTGATGCGTTGTCTTTGTCCGCCTGAAAGCTTAGAACCTCTATCGCCAATAATCGTTTGATAACCGTTTTCAGTTTCCAGAATAAAATCATGTGCATTGGCTATTTTTGCAGCACGGATTACTTCCTCTTCCGACACTTCTTTATCAATAAATGCAATATTGTTAAAAATCGTGTCATTAAATAATATTGACTCTTGAGTTACCACCCCCATTAAGTCCCTCACATCACTAATTTTCAAATCTTTAATATTGATACCGTCTAATGTAATTTTGCCATGAGACACATCATAAAATCGTGGAAGCAAATTAGCCATTGTCGTTTTTCCGGAACCGGATTGTCCGACCAAGGCTACGGTTTTTCCTTTCGGAATTGTCAATTGAATATCTTGTAAAACCTGTTTATCTGCTTGGTAACTAAACGAAACATGGTCATATTTTAGTTGATTTTCAAATTGGGTTAAACGTTTTGCATCTGTTTTTTCAGTAATGGTAATTTCAGCATCCAAAATATCTTTTACTCGTTCAAAACTTGCCAATCCTCGTTGAATGCTATAATAAGCGTTAGAAAACTGTTTGGCAGGTGATATAATTTGAGAAAAAATCACCAAATAACCAATAAATTCTTGTGGACTTAACCCTAATGTTCCATTGAGAATTTTGGAACTTCCATAGTATAATATAACCACAATAACCATTGTAGAAAGATACTCGCTAAGTGGCCCTGCAAGGTCTCTTTTTCGCCAAATTCCTTTAACAATTTTCGTGTATTTTTCGTTCTCTTCATTGAATTTTTGATTAAATCGCTCCTCAACATTAAAGGCTTGAACAATAGACAACCCAAAAAGGGTTTCTTCTATATGCGAAAGCATCTCTCCCAACTGTTCCTGCCCTCTCTTTGATCTTCTTTTCAAGGATTTACCAATTCTTCCAATAATCACCCCACTAACCGGTAATAAGAAAAACACAAAAAGCGTAAGTTGGGCACTCATAAATATCAATGCCCCCAAATAAATAATGATAATGATGGGTGCTTTAATACCGTCTTTTATCGCTTGCATCACCGAATTTTCAATCTCTTGTACATCTGAAGTCATTCGCGACATAATATCACCTTTCTTTTCTTCGGAGAAAAAAGAAATTTGCAACGACAATATCTTATGATACATGTAGTTACGAATATCTCGAACCACACCTGTTCTTACAGGCGCTAATGCATAGTTCCCCAAATAAGTAAACGTAGTTTTAAGAAACACCGCAAATACGATAAATAAACTTACCACGCCCAACGCAATATTTTTACCCTGTGTAGAGATGATTGAAGATAAATAATAATAAAAATTGTGCTGAATGGCATCTACAGAAAATTCCATAGGCACCATTTCGGTAACCAGTGTTTGTGTACCAAAGAAAATTCCTAAAAAAGGAATAATCATGGTAAAAGAAAACAATGAAAATAAGGTGCCTAAAAAGGTTAATAAAATACTTGATAATAATTTAAAAGTATAAGGAGTAAAAAATTTACCAACCTGACGTAAACTATTTTTTGACTTCATTTCAATAAATTTCTGCTACTTTTCTCTTTTGTATAAATAGTCCACAATTTCATGTAATATCTTCTTTTTATCCGCCTCAACAGATACTTTTTCTAATATTTCTAACGCCTTTTCTTGATAAGCAGTAATGGCATCTTCTGTTATCTTTTTAATACCTACCTCATCATAAATTTTCATCACCTGACGAATTTTCTCCTCATTGCTAATCTCAATATCAGTATAAAACAAGCGATGTAAAGCCTCTTTTTGTGTAGCATTAGCTTTTTCAAAAGCATTAATCAATAAGAAAGTCTTTTTATTGGTAATAATATCATTACCTGTTTTTTTACCAAAAACAGCTTGGTCAGAATATACATCCAGTAAATCATCTTTCAATTGAAAAGCCAATCCAATATTAATTCCAAAATCATACAACAAATCAGTATCTTCTTTTGAAGCATCAGATAAAATGGCACCAATTTTAAGGCTTGCCGCTAATAATACAGCTGTTTTTAGATATATCATTTGCATATATTCTGCTTCTGTAACATCATCTCTGTCCTCAAATTCCATATCATATTGCTGTCCCTCACAAACCTCAATAGCAGTTTGATTAAAAACCGCTAATACATCTTTCAAATTGTGTTCATTTTTGATAACATATCCATAAGCCAATGCAAACATGGTATCTCCGGAAAGAATAGCTACATTATTATTCCATTTTTTATAAACCGTTTCCTTGCCACGACGAATAGGCGAATTATCCATTAAATCATCGTGTAATAAGGTGAAATTATGAAACATCTCAATACCAATGGCTACATCCATGGCATTGTTGATATCATTGCCAAACATTTCGCAGGTGGATAGGCACAAACAAGGTCTTAGTCGCTTGCCACCTAATGCTAATGTGTATTCTATGGGGGTATATAATTCTTTGGGTTCTTTTATATATGAAAGTTCTTCTAATTGACGATTAAATAATTCTTGTAAAAATTTTAATGTATGCATATCTTTCTTTTTAAGCGTTTTTTACACTACAAAAGTAAAAAAAGGAGTGATGATTAAGAAAAATCTTATCAAAAACAGATTAAATTTCTCAATAAATATATTATGAAAATTATTAATCAATTAATTATCAGAAATTTATTGAATTAAAAAAGCTTTACCAATTTCCCTCCTTTTTGAGAAGTATAGCCTTTCAAATCTGTAATTCTTGCAGAATAAATATACATTCCATTTTTTACAGCACTACCATTATTGTCTTTTCCATCCCAATGTATTGGCTCAATTTCAAATCCGTCAGAACGCATATCAAAAGGACCTAATACCCTAACTAATCTCCCACTCAAATCATAAATTGATAAGGTAGCCATAATAAATTCACCAAAAAGGTTATGCTCAATTACGATATCTGTTCCTGATGATGTGTTAAAAGGATTTGGGGAACCTACAAGTGTTGTTATTTCAGGTCTTATTTTGTTGGAAACAATAAAACTAATGGTATTTTCAGCACTATTATTATAAATATCCCATGCAATAAGTTTAATCGTATGTCTGCCCGGTTCCAAATCATTAAAAGGAAACTTAACTGAACCTTCTTTATAGGTATCTAATTTTGTAGTGTAATAATCGTTTAATACGTATGCTAACTCAGAGTTATCATCTAAAATTGCTGTAATATCATGTCCAACTCCACTTCCCGAGGTATTAATTCCCGATTCATCATATAAATCAGCTAAAAACAAAGGGGAAGTACTTACTACATCGCCATCTACAAACTCACGATTATTGAAAAACAGTTTAATTTCCGGACCCGCATCATCTGTCGAAACATTGTCTGACGTCCCGCCGATGTATAAATTATTGGTAAATCCTGTAGCATCAATATCGTTATTTTTGGCATAATATGAGATTCGACCTTTACCATAACTGTAATCTATATCGCGAGGTAACCTAAACTTAAATTCAAACTGTCCATTTGATACTGTTACTTTGCCTTGATACAATACATTATCCTGCATTTCAAATTCCATAACAGTAGAGCCCTCATCTTGTCCTCTTGTTTTGGCAAGATACATTTTGTCATATATGCGAGGAAATATAATGCCATTATAATCTGAAACTAAGTTTCCATTTCGGTCTTTTACAAAACCTTTTACTGTAACTTCTTCTAACGAACTCAATGTGTCAGCTTGAAGTGTAATATCTTTTCCGTTAATTTCTGTTGTTTCAATCTCATAATCAGGATATGCTAATTTTAATGCCGGATCTCCTAACAATAATATGTTATATGTTCCTGCTGCTGTCATATTTTTTGACACTCTTATAGCATCTCCCAATCTAGGATATTCTCCATGCTCATCTTTTGTCATCAAACATTTAATAGCTTTTTTATTTAATGCTACACTTGATGAGGCATAAGCTAATCTTGATGTTGTAATTAGTCCGATAGCCCCTCCATTGGGATTTAGGATAAGCCTTTCCCCTGCCGTAATATCAGTAGGGTCATCATAACGACTGAACTCACAAGCAGATATTACAAAAAAGGTCAATGCATCATAATTTTTAAATGCATCAATTTCAGGCCGATTAAAGACTCGTTCATCAGCTAAGGACATAACACCACCATGTCCGATATAGTTAAACATGAATAATCCATTTTCTATTTTTGCTTTAATTGCATCGTTTACTTGTGGATACCTTTGTCCTCCATTTGTACGAATTTGTTTAAATGCATCCAAATAAATTTTACTTATATTGTAGTTCGGGCTTTCTGCTTTAAATAATTTATAGATTATGTTTTCAGCATAATTTACAAAATCATTATCACTTTCATCATCTGCTACCAAACAAATTTCATTTTTCCATGCACCTTTTGTCCTTGATTTGTTACTTCCATAATGAATAAATTTATCAACTATTCTTCGAGCCTCTGTAACATTTTCTGCCGGAACCCTTCCAATGCCAATATCTAATACCCCATAAAGTCCATCATTATCATACCCCTCTCCAATATCTAATAATGCAAAATAATCATCAGAAACATGAGAGCCAGATTCTGAATGTGAGTTTTCAAACTCAAATGTAGGTACAAATAAGGTGTTATTTTCTAGTCTATTCTTATAATCATACGAAGCATTTCCCAAAAACATCACATATCTTAATTTTCTTTGCTGATTGGGTTTGTGATACAACATGCGGAAAAAGTTTCGTAATCCCGAAACATCTTGTCCTCCGGAAGAAAATTCGTTATAAATAACTTCCGGACTTACTACCACACTATTCAAGTCATCATACTCTTTATGAAGTTCGCTTACACGAATGGCTTGTTCTCTAAAAATATCAGGAGCAACAATGACATAGTCAATATCTGATAATCCATGTAAGTTTTGATTTTGAATCTTTTCTATAAACTTCGGTGCTTTTAAACGTTTGAGTTCAAACGCTACAAATTGTTTTAATTCGGGAGTTTGGGTTGTAAACTCAATTTGATTTGAATTGATTTGATAGGTTATATTTTTAGGGTTAGTCGGTTGGGTAATATCCCAAACTAACATTCCATTACGTGCATTTTTAATTTTAAAGGTAGTTATGGCATCTTCTCCTATGCTATTTTTATCTCTGAAAAACAATGGTTCGTCATCATAATAGATGTTTGATTTTGCCAATATCTCTACCCAATCTATCCATGCATCAGCATTGTGGTCAGATGTATTATATTCAAATTTAACTGCATACGAGAATCCATCTCCAGTAAAAACGCCATCCTTTTGACTAGTTTTTGCTCTATAATGAGTCCCGGAAGATGATTGAATACCATGTTCATATATTTTTTCGTCATTCACAAATACCAATATTTTAGAATAAGTTTCAGAATGTGCAGCCACTCGGCTCTCTATTTTCATTTCAGAATTAGGCACAACATGTCCAAACTCAAACATAAATTCCTGATATTTATTTGAAGCTATCATCTTTTCTCCAAACCAGTTTCTTCCTGATTTAATGAGATTTTCAAGTTCTTCTTCGTGATATTGATAATCGTCAAAGGTTTCTGAAACATAAGTTGCCGGCGCATTTGTTGTAGCTGTGGTTTCTAATCTTTTTCCACTTCCGGCATTGGGTGTAAAAAAGTAATATGAATAATCATTATATGGGTTAATCACATGATTAAACATTGTACTATCGCTATTCAATTTCCAAAAAGTTGGTGCTTTACCATAAAAAGCAATATAATCGCCACTATTAAATTTTCCGTCTCCACCATCTTCAATATGCATTGGATTTTCTGCTAAATCATCAATTACAGAAGATTTATTCATTTGAGGAAGTATCATGCCGGTATTTCCAAATACTCCCATTTTATGAATGTCCATATTTTCTACATCCACTCCCCAATCTTTTAACTGACCATAAGTAAGTTTATATATACCGTCCTCTTTTATCCTTATTTTATACCAATCTCCCGTACTTAACACACTATTTGAGGCATATTTTGTAGTGCTTTTCTCAATGCCAATTTCTTTTACAATTGGTTTTAAGCTTACTTGTGTTAATTTTAAAATCTGTCCGTTTTGTTTGACCAAAGGAAAGAAATTAATTTCTGCTACTCGACTGTTTCTACTTCTCATGTGAGATATTTTGATATTGATTTTAGTATCAATCTCCAAATCTTTTACCACCATTAACTCTTCTTTTGTCAATGGTTTATAAATTGGATGAAGCATTTCCACTTTTACGACCTCCTCATTATCCGCAATTTCTAAATATTCATGAAATACTGATACCCGACTTTTTAATTGTGGAAAAATACCCTCTTCAAAAGATAATACGGTTAGCTTTTCCTTTTCAAAAACATCTAATGTTTTTACCCCTTCCCATTTCAAAGCCACAAAATGTTGATATTTATTTTGAGATAATGCAATAAATGGTAAGAGAAACAATAAAAATGCAATACTTAGCGTATGTGTAATATTTTTTTTCATGTGTTTAAAAATTTGTAAAATATTTATTTACAAGACTTAAAATAAAAACGTTAAAAAATCAAATTTCTTATACGTTTAAATACGTATTTTTAAATTTACTTTAATATGCTACTGACAAATATGTTTGAATAAACCAAATTATGTAGTTTTATTGAAAATCCGAAATAATAAATCATAGTTTTAATTATGATAATCGTGCTTGCTTTTTTCTTGAAAAGAGGTCTTTCGGCTTTTTATCTCTTAAATCTGTTAATGGTTTTTCGAAATATTTGAACAATAACGTTGATGCTAAGATAACAATAGTCCAGTATAATAAATATTTTAGAATTCCATCAGCTCCACCGGTTGGAGGTATATTATTACGAATGACTTCAGCAACCAAAGCAAGGTTGATTAAATACATTGAGTATGAAATCTTACTAATGTGTTGGATAGCAATAGGTATAATGCCTTTTGCTTTTTTGTAACTCACTGCAATAGGAAGAAATAACATCACTGTAAAAGAAATCAACGAAAAATAAACGGTTTGTTTATATAATGTATTTATGGCTTTATCAAAATGTAAGATAAAAATCAGCAATACAATACCAATGATTAATGCCGGAAATTTTATCCTTTTCCAATATATTGGATAGTAATAGTATAACCAAGCAGCAAGAAGACCATATCCAATGCTGTCCAAACGACACATTACGGTTTTTCGGAAGGTTACATCCCACCAAAAATGATCAATGTTCGGATTGTATATACTGAATCGATATATTAATGGAAAAGTTATCATCAATAATGTGATGATTAAAAATGAAATTTTACTTGGCAGTATTTTATATAATCCAAAAATTAATATCGGGGTAAATATGTAAAACCATTCTTCTATTGACAAACTCCATGATTCCCAGAAAAAATCATAAAAAGGGCTACTAAAATTGTGTGTAAAGGTAATGAAATGGAAGTTAAATTGTTCAATATCTCCATTGATAATACCATATTTTACTACCAGATAGTTTAGAAACAAAACCAAGTAATAATTAGGTAAAGTTCTAAACCATCTTCGTTTCCAAAATCGAAATAAATCGGATAATTTGAATTTTTTAGATTTGTTGAGGGTTTTAAGAAGTATTCCGCCAATAAGAAATCCGCTTAGCACAAAAAACACATCAACACCATCAATCATTTTGATATATGGAAATTCTTGTATGGAAGTATTATTAAGCATAAATCCTCCATGTCCCAATACCACAATAATTATTGCTAAAGCTCTGAAAATATCTAACCCAAAAATTCTATTAGAGTCGGTTTGTAATTTCATTATCATTTAAATTTGTGAGACAGCATCACACATTTTTGTAAAGATATTTAAATCTAATTACTTTCCGATTTAAAAAATTACTAATTCAATCTAAACTTAATAAAACATAATACCTGAATATTATACAGATTGATTATAAATAGATGCAGTAAAAAATAAGAAAGCTCCCTTTATATTGATATGGAAAATAACTTTCCCAAAAAATTAAAATAATTGTTTTTCAATATGTTAAAAAATGGTTTGAAAATGATTTTATGATGCTAATTATATCTTTTCCCATTCACTAAACAAGCTCCATCAAATAATAATTCAAATATGTTTGAAAATTTATCGTAACTTTGTGGGGAAAGAAATAAATAAAAATCAATTATATGCAAAGATTATTGTTATTAGGTGATGAGGCATTGGCACAAGGTGCTATTGATGCCGGGCTTTCGGGAATGTATGCCTATCCCGGAACACCTTCAACAGAAATTATGGAATACATACAGCATTCTAAGGATGCTAAAGAAAGAAAAATTCATACAGACTGGAGTGCCAATGAAAAAACAGCCATGGAAACTGCATTAGGAATGTCCTATGCCGGAAAAAGAACCATGGTTGCCATGAAACACGTAGGTCTTAACGTAGCTGCCGATGCTTTTGTTAACTCAAGTATAACAGGAGCAAATGGAGGTATCATTGTGGTTGTAGCTGACGACCCTTCAATGCACTCTTCTCAAAATGAGCAGGACTCAAGATATTATGGTAAATTTTCATTAATGCCGATTTTGGAGCCTTCTACTCAGCAAGAAGCCTATGACATGATTCATTACGGATTTGAAATGTCTGAGAAATTTGGTACACCAATCTTGTTGCGTATTACCACAAGATTAGCACACTCTCGTGCCGATGTGGTAAGAAAAGAAGGAATGACAGCACAAAATGAAATAAATCTTCCTAAAGATTTAAAACAGTTCATTTTGCTTCCTGCCATTGCTCGAAAGCGTTATAAATTATTGCTTGAAAAACAACATGATTTTATCAAAGCTTCTGAAGAATCTCCATTCAACAGATATTATGATGGTGAAGACAAGAGCATGGGAATTATCGTGAGTGGTATTGCTTACAATTATTTAATGGAAAATTATCCGGAAAGAAAAGCACCATATCCTGTGTTGCACATCAACCAATATCCTGTTCCTGAGAAATTCATTAGAAAAATGAATGAGGAAGTGGATTCTTTCTTATTGTTAGAAGAGGGTTATCCATTTATTGAAGAGCAATTAAAAGGACTATTATCTCAAGGATTAGTGGTTAAAGGACGTTTGGATGGCACCATTCCAAGAGACGGTGAGCTTTCTCCAAATCTTGTTGCAAAAGCATTGGGAATGGAAGTAACTTATGGAGAAGATATTCCTGCATTTGTTGCCGGAAGACCACCGGAGTTATGTAAAGGATGTCCTCATATTGACTCTTACACTGCTTTGAATACGGTGTTGGAAGACTATGAAATGGGACGTGTATTTGCAGATATTGGATGTTATACATTGGCTGCATTACCTCCATTAGAGGCAATTCATACTACTGTGGATATGGGTGCTTCCATTACTATGGCAAAAGGGGCTTCTGATGCCGGTCTTTTCCCTGCCGTAGCTGTTATTGGTGACTCTACATTTACACACTCCGGAATGACCGGATTGTTGGATGCTGTAATGGAAAATTCTAATATCATAGTGTTGATTTTGGACAACTCAACAACCGGAATGACTGGAGGACAAACCTCTTCAGCATTTGGTAGAATTGAAGGAATTTGCGAAGGTATTGGTGTGGAAAAAGAACATATCCGCATTATAAATCCATTAAAAAAATTCCATGAAGAGAATGTAAAAATATTAAAAGAAGAAATTGAATATAACGGAGTTTCTGTAATTATCCCGCGTAGGGAATGTGTACAAACATTGATGAGAAAAGCGAAGATGAAAAAAGCCCAAAGAAAAAAAGAGAGAGAGGCTCAAAAATAATTCGTTAACCATTAAATTTTAAGAAACTTCTCAAAATATAAAAATATGAAAAAAGACATTATATTATCCGGTGTTGGTGGACAAGGTATATTATCTATTGCTACGGTAATAGGTGTTGCAGCCATCAGTAAAGGTTTATACATTAAGCAGGCAGAGGTTCATGGAATGAGTCAGCGTGGAGGTGATGTGCAGTCAAACTTGCGTTTGTCGGACAAACCGATATCTTCTGACCTTATTCCGGAAGGAAAAGCAGACCTTATCTTGTCAGTTGAACCTATGGAAAGTTTAAGATATTTACCATTTTTACACAAAGAAGGTTGGATTATATCTAACAGCAAGCCTTTTGTGAATATTCCAAACTATCCTGATTTAGATACTGTTAACGGAAAAATCACTTCCATAAAAAATCATGTGTTGATTGAAGCGGAAAAGATTGCCAGTGATATTGGAAACAAAAGAATGGCGAATATGGTTATTCTTGGTGCTGCATCTCCGTATTTGGATATTGAATATGAATTGTTAGAAAAAGCTATTCATACAATCTTCCATAAAAAAGGAGAAAAAATTGTAGAGCAAAACCACCAAGCTTTAAAAGCCGGTAGAGATATTGCATTGCAACAATAATGCAGGCATAAAACTTTAACGAAAACCGAATAGATTGATAAAAATTTATTCGGTTTTTTTATATCAATTATACCACTTAAATTTGCAGAAAAAAAATCAGATATGCCATGAAAAGTTTTTTAGATTTGGTAAAAACACGTCAAAGTGTAAGGAAATATGCTGATAAGCCAGTATTAAAAGAAGACTTATTTGCTTGTTTAGAAGCGGCGAGATTAGCCCCGTCAGCTACCAACAGCCAGCCTTGGAAGTTTATTATTGTTGATGATGAGAAAGTAAAATTAGCGTTGGCTAAGACAACTTACAATAAGGTCTTTCGCTTCAATAAATTTGTGGGAAAAGCGCCTCTAATTGTGGTAATTACACTGGAAGCGGAACAAATGTCCACCCGATTAGGAAGAGCCCTTAAAAACAAAGAGTGGCGATTAATTGATATTGGAATTACTGCTGAACATTTTTGTCTTCAAGCAGAAGAACAAGGTTTAGCAACTTGTATGATTGGTTGGTTTAGCGAAAAGGAAGCAAAAGCGGTATTGAAAGTTCCCAATAACCGAAGTATTGCACTTATGATTACAGTGGGATATCCAATGGAAGACCAACAAATTAGAAAGAAAGTTAGAAAAGATTTAGATGATATGATTTCATATAATAGTTATTAATGAGAGAGAAGTGTGTCAGCCGGTTACTTGTATTTTGGTTACGTTCAATAGTTACGGAATTGAAACAATGTATTTAGCTTACCGAAATATAGTGCGCAGGCAAAATATGGTTAATTATTCATTGCTCATTGAAAAAATATGTGCTTAACAATAATTAACAGGTAGGGCAATAATATTCTTTTTAATCAGTGCGTTTTTTGTACATATTTGAAATAATTAATTTTAACAATATAAAAATCACCAAATTCTGATTTTTGATAATTATTTAAAAATCAGATGTATAAAAAACCAAAAAGATGAAAAACAACAAAAGAACAGTATTGTCTATTTTATTGGGAAGTGTGCTTACTATTGCTTTAATCGTATCTTTCGGGTTTCAACCAAAAGAAGAGAATGCAAGTAAAAACATTTCAGATTCCAAGACATTAAGTCAACCACAATCGGTTGTTCATCAAGCTAATCTTCCGCAAGGAAGTATAGCAAACTACCCTGATTTTACTTTTTCTGCCGAAGAAAGTGTGCATGCCGTTGTTCATATACGTACAGAATACGAAAGAAAGCCTTCTATGTATGATTTTTTCTATAATCACAGAGATTTTTTTGATAGAGGGAATCCTCATTCAAATGCTGTAGTTGCTTCCGGTTCAGGTGTTATTATTTCTGATGATGGTTATATTGTAACCAATAATCATGTGGTGGAAGGTGCTGAAAAAATCACTGTTACTTTGAATGATAAGCGTACTTATAACGCCTCTATTATTGGAACAGATCCAAGTACAGATTTAGCCCTTATCAAAATTGAGGAGGTTAATTTACCGTTTTTAGTATATGGCGATTCTGATAAGGTAAAAATCGGAGAATGGGTGTTAGCTGTGGGAAATCCATTTAATTTGACCTCTACAGTAACTGCCGGTATTGTAAGTGCTAAAGCCAGAGATATCAATATTTTGGGAGATGCCTTTGGAGGTGGAAATGCCATTGAGTCTTTTATCCAAACAGATGCTGCTGTAAACAAAGGAAATAGTGGTGGAGCATTAGTAAATGTCAAAGGTCAATTAATTGGTATTAATGCAGCAATTGCTTCGGGAACGGGATATTATGCCGGTTATTCTTTTGCTATTCCTGTAAATATTGTGAAAAAAGTAGTAGATGATTTATTGCAATATGGCAAAGTACAACGTGGATATATGGGTGTTCAAATCAGAGAATTAGATGCACTATTGGCTGAACAAGAAGGGATTGAAGATTTTAATGGTGTATATGTTGCCGGATTAAGTGATAACGGTTCAGCAAGAAAAGCGGGAATTGAAGAAGGGGATGTGATTACCAATATTGAAGGAAAAAGTGTGAATACCACTTCAGAATTAATTGGATTGGTAGGACAATACAGACCGGGAGACTTTATCAATGTGGAGGTAAAACGTGGAGATGATAAAAAGACATTTAGATTGGAACTTACTGATGCCTATGGAAATACTGAATTGGTTAGAGAAGAAAAGCAAGAAGAATTACGCTTTTTAGGGGCGATTTTTGCAGAAGCTGATAGCGAATTATTAAGTAAATTAAATCTTGATAATGGAGTTCAGATTATTAAAATTAAACGAGGTAGCAAGTTGTCCGGAGGTGGAATAAAAGAAGGATTTATCATTACACGTATTGATAAAAAAATGGTTTCAAATCCATCGGATATTAAAGAAATTCTGGAAGGAAAAAGAGGTGGAATATTGGTTGAAGGGGTATATCCGAATGGAATGACTGCATATTATGGCTTCGGATTATAATACTTTTTAAATATTATCGTTATAATTAATGAACAAAAAGGTATTTAATTTATTATTATTATATCGGTATTACATTTTTAATATAAAAGAAAGCGCGTTTTGAGACAGTTAAAAATCACTAAATCTATTACCAACAGAGATACGGCATCGCTCGACAAGTATTTGCAAGACATTGGTAAAGAAGACCTTATTACTGCTGATGAAGAGGTGGCATTAGCAAAAAGAATTAAACAGGGCGACCAAATTGCATTGGAAAAACTCTGTAAAGCAAACTTACGTTTTGTGGTTTCAGTCGCTAAGCAATATCAAAATCAAGGGTTAAGTTTATCTGATTTAATCAATGAAGGGAACTTAGGTTTGATAAAAGCGGCAAAACGTTTTGATGAAACACGAGGATTTAAGTTTATTTCTTATGCTGTTTGGTGGATTCGTCAGTCTATTTTACAGGCTTTGGCAGAACAATCGCGTATTGTTAGGCTTCCGCTTAATCAAGTAGGCTCTCTGAATAAAATGCGTAAAACAATCTCAAAACTGGAACAAAAATTTGAGCGATTACCATCGGCAGACGAAATTGCCAATGAAATGGATATGTCGCGTGATAAGGTAAAAAACGCCATGCGTATCAATGCCAAATATGTATCTATGGACGCACCACTTACACATGATGAAGATAGTAAATTTTTGGATGTTTTTGTAAGTGATGATATGCCTGAAACAGATGGCGGATTGATGCATGAATCTTTGTCAAGAGAAATACAGCGTTCATTATCCACTTTAAGTGAAAAGGAGAGAGATATTGTAAATCTATTTTATGGTATTGGATATAGCCATGCTATGACATTAGACGAAATTGGCTCTCAATTCGGACTTACACGTGAAAGAGTAAGACAAATTAAAGAAAAAGCTATTCGTAAACTCAAAAACACCTCTCGAAGTCGTTTGCTGAAAGCTTATCTTGGAGAATAATAATTAAGGAAAAGCCTAAATGGTATCAACTTAAATTTTATACATGATTAGTAATAGATTAAATATCTTATTAATCTTTAAGCAAAAAGTATTTATGGAATAGGGATGTTCCATAAATACTTTTTTTATATATAAAAATGTAAATGCCAATATTATGAAAAAGAGGTTATTTCTTTTATACTTTGTCTTGATACTTGCTATATCAGGCTTTTCTGCTAATATTAATCATTCGGATACCGTTAAGGTAAAAAACAAGGTTATTTTAGGGCTTTTACCATCTAAAGCAAATCATATTTATGGCTTAGCTTTTGGTTTGATAGGTTCTGAATGTATGTGTGCTGTTACCTATAAACGTTATTCTCATGGTTTAAATATACAAATTCCCGGACAAGGTGTCTTCTGGACAGGAATGTTTGTCAAATCTTTTAAAAAATATAAGCCCAAAAAATATAATATCAAAGACTATGAAAAAGACGAAGACACATGGGTAAAATCTTGTCATAATGGATTGCTTTTATCTTTAACCGGTACATTTACTTCAAAAATAAACGGAGTTAGCCTTTCCCCTTGGATGAGTCGTGGTTACATCCATAATGGAATAGCGATTAATCTTTTATTTAATGATTATATGTTTTTCAATGGTATTGCCATTGGATTAAAAAACCGAACCTATGAAATTAAAGGAATACAAATAGGACTGATTAATCATGCAAAGAAGATGAAAGGTATTCAAATTGGATTGTGGAATAAAAATGAACATCGTAGTTTACCGATTATTAATTGGGGATTTTAATTACATTTGTAAAAAAAATAGTATGATTATTCAATATATTCATTGGACAGTTAATCCCGATATCATTAACACTACATTAGATTTGCCCTTTATCGGAGCATTTCATTTAGTTATACGCTATTACAGCATTTTGTTTGCGCTTGGCTTTGTATTTGGCTACTACATTATGCGTTATTTCTTTAAAAAAGAAAATATTGACGGGAAATTATTAGATAGTTTAACTACATTTATGTTTATCGGTACTGTTTTAGGGGCTCGATTAGGGCATGTTATATTCTATGAACCGGCCTATTACCTATCAAATCCCATTGAGATTCTAAAAACATGGAATGGAGGGTTGGCCAGTCATGGTGCCGCAATTGGAATATTACTGTCGTTATGGTGGTTCCATAAAAAATCTAAGAAGCCTTACCTTTGGATTATTGATCGTATTGTGATTGTTGTGGCATTAGCAGGAGCATTAATTAGACTTGGAAATCTTATGAATTCCGAAATTTATGGACATGCCACAACTTTATCTTGGGCGTTTATTTTTGAACGTGCTGATGCATTGATGTTGCCACGTCATCCTACACAAATTTATGAGGCTTTGGCATATTTCCTTATATTTGGATTTCTGTTTTCTTATTATCAAAAAAGAGAGGGGAAGACCCTACAAGGTGTTTTATTGGGATGGTTTTTTATTTTAGTGTTCGGGTTCCGTTTTTTTGTGGAATTTTTCAAAGAAAATCAAGTGGATTTTGAAACTAATCTGACCTTAAATATGGGGCAATCTTTAAGTATTCCATTTGTGATTTTAGGGGTTGTTTTAATTTATTTTGCCCAAAAGGATAAGTTGCCAAAGTTTTTAACACAGTGATTGTATGCTTAGAAATTGCATGTGAAGAAACAACATGAACATATTGAAAAACTCAAACAAATCATCTCTTTGATTCCTCATCAACCGGGAATTTATCAATATTTTGACCAATCCGGAAAGATTATTTACATTGGAAAGGCAAAAGATTTGAAAAAAAGAGTTTCTTCCTATTTTACAAAACAATTGCCTTCCGGAAAGTTGCGGGTATTAGTTAATAAAATAGATGATATTCGTTTCATGGTAGTGGATACGGAGATGGATGCATTGTTGTTAGAAAACAATCTCATCAAAAAGTACCAACCGCGTTACAATGTGCTGCTCAAAGATGACAAAACATTCCCCTGGATTTGCATTAAAAAGGAAAGGTTCCCGAGGGTATTTTATACCCGCAATCCAATAAAAGATGGTTCGGAATATTTTGGGCCTTATGCTTCGGTAAAAATGATGAAAACTTTACTGGAGCTTATTTCAAAACTCTATCCTTTGCGGAATTGCAATCATCAATTAACCGAAGAAAATATTCGCCAACATAAATTTAAAGTCTGTTTGGAATATCATATCGGAAATTGTAAAGGGGCTTGTGAAGGAAAACAGACAGTAGAAGATTATGAGCAAAGCATTCAGCAAATTCGTCATATTATCAAAGGAAATGTTAATACGGTTGTAAAAGAATTTACAGAAATTATGATGCAGTATGCTCATAATATGGAGTTTGAAAAAGCACAAATTATTAAAGAAAAATTGGGGTTTCTTTCTAATTTCCAAAGTAAATCTACGGTTGTTTCTCCCAATATCCGCAATGTTGATGTTTTTTCTTTTGTTGAAAGTGAACAAGGTGGTTTTGTTAACTTTTTAAAAGTTATTGACGGAGCAATTGTGCAAACACATACGGTGGAATTAAAAAACAGGTTAAATGAAACCCCAGAACAATTATTGTCAGTTGCTTTCAGCGAATTGCGTATGCGATATCAAAGTGATGCAAAAGAAGTGATTGTACCGTTCAAACCTGCTGATATTCCTGAAAATATTGTTACCTTTACCATTCCTAAAATCGGTGAAAAGAAGCATCTTTTGTCTCTTTCAGAACGAAATGCAACTTATTTTAAACATGAAAAAGAGAAACGGAAAGAGCTTGTAGATCCTGAACGCCATAAAAAACGAATATTAGAGAAATTGCAGAAAGATTTAGGGCTTAGTGAGCCGCCTGTGCGTATGGAATGTTTTGATAATAGTAACTTTCAAGGAGATTATCCTGTATCGGCAATGGTACATTTTAAAAATGCCAAACCCTATAAAAAAGAGTATCGCCATTATAATATCAAAACAGTGATTGGACCCAATGACTTTGCTTCTATGGAAGAAGTTATCCATCGTAGGTATAAAAGATTGTTGGACGAGGAAAAACCATTACCACAATTAATTGTTATTGACGGTGGAAAAGGCCAATTAAGTTCAGCCTACAAAATCATCAAAAAATTAGGGCTCGAAAAAAAAGTGGCAATTATCGGAATTGCCAAACGATTGGAAGAAATTTTTAAACCTAACGATCCTTACCCTATTTATTTAGATAAAACCTCATCTTCATTAAAAGTTATTCAACACATGAGGGATGAAGCCCACCGTTTTGGCATTACACATCATCGCAAAAGATTGGAGAAAGGAACCATAAAAACAGAACTCACCCAAATCAAAGGCATTGGTAAACATACTGCTACGGAGCTTTTATCCACCTTAAAATCAATTGAACGGATAAAAAAAGCATCTTTAGAAGAGCTTGAAGCCGTTGTAGGAAAAGCTAAAGCCAAACTGGTTTTTGACTTCTTTAAATCATAATAAAAGTCCCAAATTTCTAATTCTTTGATAAAAAGATTTGTTCTTTAGAACAATATTTTTTTACCATAAAAATAAAGGACACAAAGAAAAATTCCTGTGTCCTTTGTAAAATTATTACATTAATCTGTTATTTTCTCGCAAAAGTTATGTGAGCACCAAAACCAATACCTGAGCCATTAAAATCCGTAAAAACATGGTAATAGGATATACCGTAGCATAAGCACGAGCTTGTGCTTGTATAGGTGCAATATTATTTGCAAACTCTAATGCCGGTGGGTCTGTCATAGAACCTGCCAATAGTCCGCAAAGTGTTAAATAATTTATTTTCATCATGCTGCCTATGATTCCAACAATAAATAAAGGCAAAAAGGTAATGGCAGCTGCATATAACATCCACATATAACCTCCATTGGCAATAGTCGCAAAGAAATTTCCTCCGGAACCTAATCCTACACAAGCTAAGAACATTACAATGCCCATTTCACGGATAAAATGATTGGCACTAGGTGTCATGTAAAAATTCAATTTACCAATGCGTCCTTTGTGTCCGAGAAGTAAGGCGACAATTAAAGGCCCTCCGGCTAAACCTAATTTTGCAGGTGCCGGTAATCCGGGAATAAATACCGGAATACTTCCCAATAAAATACCTAAAAACATCCCTATAAATAAAGGAATTAAGTTTGGTGCAGATAAGTCTCTTTGGGAATTTCCCAAGAAATTAGCTACTTCTTCTATGCTTTTACGTTCTCCAACAACTCTTACGGTATCCCCAAATTCTATAAAGTTATTGACTGTAGGAATAATCTCGGTTTCACCTCTAAAAATTCTTGTAATATTAGCAGGAAATAATCCTGACAAGTTAATGTCTTTTAATCTTTTTCCGGCAATTTTTCGATTTGTTATTAATATATGTCTTACGGTTAAATCACCTGTAATCTCATAATTTCCTGTATAAGAAACTTTTCCAACTTGTAATTCTAATTGAGGAATATGTTCTTCGGAACACAATCCAACAAAAACATCACCTTCTTTTATGATTAAATCATCTTTAGGAATGATTGAATTTCCGTCTCTAATTACACGAGAAAAAACAAGCTCATCTCCCAATGTTGATTTAATGAATTTTAGGGATTGATTAAACATGTTAGGGTTGTTAATATCGATATTTACTGAGATGGCTTTTGTTGATTCTGAGTCTATATCTTCTAAAAACTTTTTTTGTTCTTGTTTTACCGAAAATTTGAATATCAATCTTACAAGGAACATGGCTAAAATAATTCCCATAATTCCAAAAGGATATGCCACGGCATAAGCCATACCGGAAACTTGTGCTAATTCTTGCCCATTCTGAAGCTGTTCAGAAATAAGTGACTGCACTGCACCCAAACTCGGTGTGTTGGTAACGGCACCACACATTAATCCGGCAACTACTTCTGTATTTAAATGAAAAGCATACTTAATAAGGTATGCAATGACCACTCCCAATAAAATGATGGCGGCTGCCAAGCTATTTAATTTCAGCCCATTATTTCTAAACGAAGATACGAAACGAGGCCCGATTTCTATTCCAATAGAATATACAAAAAGAATTAATCCAAATTCTTTGACAAAATGCAGTACATGAGGATCGATTTTAGCGCCAAAATGCCCTGCTAACAAACCGACAAATAATACGCCGGCAATTCCTAATTTAAAACTGATTAATTTTAATTTTCCAATGGCGATGCCTGCCATTCCAACCATGGCTATAAATAGAATGGTTGAGGCTGTCGAAACTTGAGAAAACAAATCACTAAACATCATAAAACTAAAAATTATTGATTATTTAATATTAATTTTTTTGTTTTCGCTTTATTATCAATGTTATAATTGTTCGTTACGTTAAGAAACATACAAAATTTTAGACATTTCCCTAAAACAACTTTTGATATTGACTTTGTTCGCGAAAGTTGATATCATTCAAAGTACTAAGAAAGGTAGTCCGACTTTTCTCTTCTGTTCATTTTTTAATTAAATAAGATAGAGAATCACGGTTGCGCGCCAGCCTTTGATTTACACAAAGTTCCCCTTTTACATTCTGAAAAAGAAAGCTTAGTCCATACTGTTTTGAACGAAAATTGAGGCAAAGGTATGATAAAAAATATTAGAAGCAAGCTATTTTAACGATAAGATTTCAAGAAAAAAAAGACAATTATTTTGCTTTTGGTGATTAGCTTTTATTCGTTCGCTTTTTTTAACTGTAAAACAATGAAATGAGTAGTTCAACCCTATTTATTAATCACAAAATCGAAGGGTTTGCAAGATTTTATCCAAAGGTGTTTTTTCAGATCTTAACGGTTTTAAACTAATAGATGCAGAAGTTTTTGTATTTTTGATTTTTACGTACATTAAAAAATGACTATAATGACAAAAAATAACCAAAATAAAATTGAGATTTATTGTGAAAACAACAATGAATTTTACCGTTACCCAATAGGGACAAAATTGATTGATATCTTAAAAGATGTCATGCCCAATCAGAAGAAACCAATCATTGGGGCGATGGTCAATAATACCAGTAAAGATTTGAACTATCAGATTTATAAACCCAAAAAAGTATTGTTCTTTGATTATTCCCATGATGAGGGAAGAAGAATGTACCTGCGTTCGATTATTTTCGTATTATATAAAGCTTGTTCCGAGTTGTTTCCACATGGAGATTTAACAGTGCGACACCCTATTTCTAATGGATATTATTGTACGTTAGACAATACAAATGTGTATTTGGACGACCATAATATAAAAAAATTAGAGGAACGGATGCGTTCGATTATTGTGGCTAACTTGCCTTTTTATCACGAAGAAATTCTTACGGAAAAAGCCATAGAAATCTTTGAAAAAGAAGGGCTTAATTCAAAGATAGATTTGCTAAATACAAGAGGGAGTGTTTATACTTCAATGTATTCTTTAGATGATCATGTAGATTATTTTTATGGAAAATTGGTGCCTTCAACCGGTTTTTTAGAGAATTTCGGATTAATCCCTTATTACAAAGGTATATTATTGCGCTTACCGGAAATTAATAATCCACATGAATTAAGACCGGTTATTGAACAGCCGAAATTATTGAGTACATTATCTGAATCCAGAAGATGGGGAAAAATTATAAAAGCAAGGAATATCGGAGATTTAAACAATATGGTAAAAAGCGGAGAAATTTATGATTTAATTAAAATTTCGGAGGCTTTACTCAATAAAAAAGTAGCGGAAATTGCCGATAAAATTAAGAAGAAGAAAAAGAAATTAAAGGTAATATTGATTGCAGGTCCTTCTTCTTCAGGGAAAACGACATTTTCCAAAAAATTGGAAATACAGTTGCGTGTTAATGGCATGAATCCGGTTAAAATTTCTTTGGATAACTATTTTGTTAATCGGGTAGATAATCCGGTGGATGAGAATGGAGAGCTTGATTTTGAAACCATTAACGCATTGGATTTGGAGCTTTTTAATAGTGATTTACTTAAATTAATTGATGGGCAAGAGGTTGAAATGCCTAAGTTCTCGTTTGAAAAAGGAGAGCGCTATTATGATGGCGAGTTTTTATCTGTAAAGAAAAAAGATTTGATTATTCTTGAAGGAATTCATGGTTTAAATCCGAAATTAACCAATAAAATTGCAGATGAGTTGAAATATAAAATCTATATTTCGGCTCTAACCTCTATTTCTATTGATGATCATAATGTTATTAAGACTTCTGATAACCGATTGATTAGAAGAATTGTAAGAGATGCTAAGTTTAGAGGATACTCTGCGGTGGATACCATTAGCCGATGGCCAAGTGTAAGAAGAGGAGAGTATAAACATATTTTTCCATTTCAGGAAGAAGCAGATACAATGGTAAATACGGCTTTATTATACGAGCTTTCAGTATTAAAAAATTATGCTAAACCGGTATTAGAGGAGGTGAAACCTACACAGCCGGAATATTATACGGCACAACGGTTATTAAAGTTCTTTAGCTATTTCTTGTCTGTGGATGATAAATATATCCCGCCAACTTCTATTTTAAAAGAATTTTTGGGTGGTAGCAGTTTTAATTATGATTAGTAGGAAAGACGGAAATAAGGTAAAAGTTAAGAATTAACACAAGACCGAATGATGATAGGTAATGATACAATATAGAGATACAGTTTATTGCATCTCAGAAAATTGAACAGCCAAAGGTTAATAACCAAAAGCCAATAAAAAATGGAACAAATAAAAACACATTTTAACACATTAAGCGAACATCAAATCAATAAGATAAAGCAATTGCATGATTTGTATCTATTTTGGAATGAGAAAATTAATCTTATATCCAGAAAAGAGATGGACTATCTGTATCAGCGACATATTTTACATAGCTTGTCTATTGCACATTTCTTTGATTTTGAGCCGGACACCAAAGTCATTGATATTGGTACCGGAGGCGGATTACCCGGATTACCATTGGCAATCTATTTTCCAAATGTCCATTTCCATTTGGTGGATTCTATTGGTAAAAAAATTAAAGTGGTAAATGAATTGATAAAAGCATTGGAATTGAAGAATGTAACGGCAACACAAGTTCGTGGAGAGAAAATCAAAGAAAAATATGATTTTATTACCAGTAGGGCTGTAACCAATTTGCCTCAGTTTTTCCAAACATTTAAGCATCTGATTTCCGATAAAAATAAAAATACATTTCCAAATGGAATGATTTATTTGAAAGGTGGAGATTTTGATGATGAACTGAAGAAAATTTCATGGTGTTATCGACTTTATTCGCTTCATGGTGTTTTTAAGGATGATTTTTTTGAAACAAAGAAGATTGTACATATCTATCCATAAAAGCGCTCATTTAAACTTAAAATTATTAGATTACTAATAATCAGAAAAATACAATATTTTATGTGGTAAAAAATCAAAAAAAGAGCATTTTCATATTGAAAAAATAACAATTTTATTTTGCAGTAATTAAATTTTATCTATCTTTGCAAAATCAAATGCGAAAGTAGCTCAGTTGGTAGAGCACAACCTTGCCAAGGTTGGGGTCGCGGGTTCGAATCCCGTTTTTCGCTCAACGAAAGTGTTCATTGTTTGTTGCCCGGGTGGTGGAATTGGTAGACACGTTGGACTTAAAATCCAATGGCCATTGTGGCTGTGCGGGTTCAAGTCCCGCCCCGGGTACTCAAAAAACAAAAAATCCTGACAGTTTATACTGTTCAGGATTTTTTTGTTTTTAGTTTATGAGAACCCCTCCTTTTCTTTAAATTGTTTCTTTATACCGAATAATCATATTTGATATTTATTATTTCTTTAAAATATCAAAATAATAATTATATTTGAGGTATAAATGATATCTGAATTTGATGTGTAGGATACTATGAAAACAAAAAAATATTTGCTTGTTATTTTTGCGGTGGCAACATTGTTGTTTTCAACTTATGTAGGTTACGAATATATGCGGTATAGAAAATATACGTCATCAAGAATTGAAGGTAATTTGCCATTTATTTTTCAGGGTATTGATCGGTATTTTGATAGATATGTTATCATTCCCAGTCCGGAAGAATTATACAAAGATTTAATAAATGATTCGGAGTTTAATATAAGATATCCGCAAATTTATAAAATGATTCCGGAGCTAAATATGCGGGATTTTACATTTGTCGAAAAACCTTTCTTGACTGTTGATGTTTGGATGTTTTCGGATAAACCAAAAACAAAAGATACAATACGATTATCTAACGCTAGTTTTTTTGACTTTTTTTTCAAAAAAAGTATTTATATTACAACTGTATGTGTTGCTCATCCTTGTAGTGGAGAGCTTTTTATGTTATTAGATAAGAATAATAAAAGAATTAAGGAAACTACCACTGCTCGAAAAAACTTTGTAATGGCAGCAGTTAAAGTATTAAAAACTGTACGACAACTTACTGTTATTGATTCTGTTCGATTTAATTGTTATTGTATGTATAATGATGGGGAACGTCTTATGGTAGAAGATCCTTACTCAAAAAATGCTGTAGTTGAGCCAATTATTAAAAATCTTATGTTAGATAATTTCACCCCGTTGTTTGAAAAATACACCCCGAGATATGAACGGTTAAAATTGTACATTTATATCTATTAATCAAATGAGAAAACTAATCATATTATTTGGGCTGATGAATATTCAGAAAATTTGATTTTTTCAATATCATAAGGCTAAACTTAAAGCCAAAAGTATCAATTTCCCTCAAACCCAAATAAATTAATTATCTTTGTACAAAGATAAAAACCAATGATAGCAAAACCTTTTTTAAAATGGGCTGGGGGAAAAACTCAACTTATTAGTCAAATAAAAGCACAGTTGCCTGATAATATTTATCAAGGGAAATTTATTTATGTAGAGCCATTCGTAGGAAGTGGTGCGGTTTTGTTTTGGATGCTTAATGAATTTCCAAATATAGAAAGAGCAATAATAAATGATATAAATTCAGACCTTATTAATTGTTATTTAACAATTAAAAATGATGTGATCAAGCTTGTTGAGATATTAAAAATTTGGGAGGTTGAATATTATTCTTTTGAAGAAAATCAAGAGGCTAAGAAAGAATATTATTATGAGAAAAGATTTCTTTTCAATTCACGACAGTCTGATCAAATTACACAAAGTGCATTGTTTATTTTTCTAAATAGAACTTGTTTTAATGGGCTTTACAGGGTGAATCGTAAAAATGAGTTTAACGTCCCAATGGGGAGTTATAAAAAACCTCAAATTTGCAATGAACAAAATCTTTTATTAGTGTCTGATGTTTTGCAGAGGGTTGAAATATTGAATGGTGACTTTTCGCAAACCATTGATTATGCCGAAGGTAACACTTTTTTTTATTTCGATCCGCCTTATAAACCATTAAGCGAAACATCAAGCTTTAACTCATACGCCAAAGATGAATTTGACGATGATGAACAAATTCGTTTAGCTCAATTTTGCAGACAATTAGATGATTTGAATTATAGTTGGATTTTGAGTAATTCCGATGTAAAGGGAAAAGACCCCAAAAATAATTTTTTTGATGATTTATATGAACACTTTAATATTTTAC
>PDWJ01001223.1_pt1 | contig 32648 bp, 20 predicted proteins | sample 1430881 | NCBI WGS metagenome assembly PDWJ01 (sample SAMN01162460, study PRJNA174530) | Oral metagenome, whole genome shotgun sequencing project. | biome: Marine environment; feature: Marine mammal; material: Swab sample of the gingival sulcus; isolation source: swab sample of gingival sulcus...
CAAAAGATGATGAAGATGTTATACGACCCCTTCGGGGTCGAAATACGCATAAAATCAAATTTCTATAAATGTTTCATCCCTTCAGGATGATTATAAAAACAAAAAAAACAAATAAACAATATACTGTAAATAAAAAATATTGTCAATACAAACTATAAAAAACAACGACTTGACTGTACGATATAATGATTCGTGAAGCACTCAAATAGAGCAGAAGACGGCAGAAAGGGGGGAAATAAAAAAAGCACGCCAAGTGGCGCGCTTTTTCATAACTATCAATGTATTGTGAAACTACTCAACAATCATTTTTCTTGTTTCTTTTGCGTTACCAATAGTAACTGTGTAGAAATAAACACCTGATGCATAATCAGCAACATTTAATTGAACAGTGTTAGTACCTGCATTCATATCTTGGCTTGTTTCAAACACTTTTTGACCCACCATATTGATTACTTCAATAGTAGCAGTTGCACTTTCAGCAACATTTACATCAATAACAGTAGCACCTGAAGCAGGGTTCGGATAGTTCTGAGAAATTGAATTAATTACACTTTCATTTGTTTCAACAGAAATATCTGAAATAAACTCATCCTTAGAAACCTTCCAATATACTTGCTTATTTTCACCATAATCATGATCTTCATCAAGACCTAACCCCGGAGCTAGATCAATAGACACAAACATGTGAACATACTCATCATCAACACCAATAATGTAAGGGTAGATTATCTCGTCCCAAGAATGTAAGAAATCTGATGAAAGGTAAGCAATTTGTGACCACTCAACATCACCAGCTTTTTTACCTACACCAAATACTTGGTGGAAATTTGTAACAGCGTCTTCTCCTTGGAAAACACGGTCTTCGTTAGGCGCAGCATAAACAATAAATAGATTACCATCATTATCAACATCAATGCTTGGCATAGTTGCCATACCTAAACTACGATAACTATGAAGTTGACCATCAGGTATACTGTACACTCCATACACTCCATCATTGTTTACGTCTGGTGTCCACGCAACCAACTGATCAGAACCTAAGAATTCGTCTTTAAGCGCATAATGTTGGTTTTCATTTTCAAAAGCAGGCATATCTTCATTCCAATAAACTAGACCATCAGTATAAGGAAAATAATTAAATCCAGCACCTGCTTCAGTCTTAAGAATACGAGTTAGAGGAAAAGTTAAATGAAGTTTACCATCATTATCAATAACAGCATCTAATGATCCGTCAGGAGCCCAAACAGTATCAGTAGTAATTGTATTATCATCAAACATTGGATAAGGGTGTTCCCAAACAACAGTCTTAGCCCAAGTATCACCATTATCGTCAGATCTCAAATAGAATAAGTCATGAACAGGATCAACATATATGACACATACAGTGTTGCCATTAGTAACGATTTTGTAACCATCACCATTAAAACCGGTATAAAAATCAGGACCTGTACCTTCAAGAACAACATCTTCAACATCCCAAGTAGCACCACCATCAGTAGAACGGTTATAAAGTACTGCCTTATTTTGACCTAAAGCTCCATCAGTATAAGCATTAGAAATCACATGGATAATGTCATGATTTTCACCTGAAGTAGCCAAACGATTCCAAAGATATTCAATATTGTCTTCTACGCTAGAAGCCTTTTTGTGTACTGTCCACTCTCCGGTTCCTCTTTCAGGACGAGTAAAAATACCCAAGTGATCAAAAGAACCTGTTGCAGCATCAAAGTTTGCGTGAGAAGTAAATACTTCACCATCACCCCACATTGCAATTGAAGGCCAACCTGATCTGTAATCAACGTCTATTCTTTCTTCAGAAATAGCCCCCCAAGAACTTCCATCAAAAAAGTTGTAACCGGTACCACGATCTGCAAATCCCGGATTATCAAATCCCATAGTCCAAACCGCTGCCATTTGTCCGTCAGGAGCCATGTATGCTCTTTCACCGTGTACACTATTTGTTTGAAGATCGTAAAAAGTTTTACCAATTACAGTTTCTTCAATGCTAAGCTTTGAAGACACGTACTCATTCGGAGCTGCAACCATAACATTTGTACTCATATTGATAGCCTCATCAACATTCGGCTGATATTGCAACTTTACAGACTTATTGTAAAGCTCCTTAGAGATCTGAGAAGACCCTTTCTGTGCAAAACCACCAAATGTGATAGCCACAGCAACAACCAATAGTAATAATTTTTTCATAAATTTTCAGATTAAAATTAATAACTTGTTTTTACGGTCGTAAAGATACTAAGAACTGTGCGAATAATCCAAATAATTTTTATTTTTATTTAAAAAAACCATGTATATGACTTTAAATCAAGGATCAAGGCAGAGGGCTTACCCCTCGTTCACAAAGCACAGCTCCATCGTTATATTCATCTTCATCACGGACATTTGCCAAGGCAAGCTCCCGACATTCAGCCCTTGCAAGCTTCAAAACTAAACATTCCGGACAAATTCGTTGCAGATCTCCGAATTTATGAACAGACGACAGAAAAAAGAGAGATCGAAAGCTTTTCGTGCCTTTTAATACCAATTCAGCAATTAAAAAAGTATCTTTGCGCTGTATAATGTTTGGGAAGTGAAGAAAATCTATTGGCTCATAATTAAACAATATTTAGGTCCGTTGGCAATGACCTTCTTTATTGTGGTATTTGTATTTGTAATGCAATTTGTTTGGAAGTATGTCGACGATCTGGTGGGGAAAGGGCTTACATGGGACATTATTGCCGAATTACTTTTTTATGCTTCGGCAACTTTTGTACCGATGGCATTGCCGTTGGCGATTTTACTTTCGTCACTAATGACCTTCGGCAACTTGGGCGAAAAATACGAGTTGGTAGCCATGAAGGCGGCAGGCATTTCTATTCGGAAAGCCATGCTTCCACTCATTGTTGTTTCCTTTCTAATCAGTGGTTTGGCATTTCTTTTCTCGAACTATGTGATGCCGGTGGCAAATTTAAAATTCACTACCATATTATATGACATTACAAAGCACAAACTGGCACTTAGTGTAAAAGAAGGCATTTACGACTCTACCATAGAGGGTTATGTACTTAGGGTTAACAAAAAAGACCCCGATGGAAAAACCATGTACGACGTAATGATTTACGATCACAAAAAAAGAGACGGAAACAACAGGCTGATTACCGCAAAAAAAGGAATTATGGAGTTTTCGGAAGATAAAAGTGAGATGATTTTCACGCTTTTTGACGGCTACAACTACGAAGAAGATAACGACAAAAGAAACAAATCGAAAAAGCCCTACCAACGAATGTATTTTGAGAAAGAGATAAAACGTTTTGACATGTCGTCATTTCAAATGAAAAGGAGCAACGAAGATTTCTTTAAGAACTCGTACAAAATGCTGAAACTGGCACAACTCGAACACGCCGAAGACAGTTTGACAAAAGATTTGGCGACTCGCAAATACAGATACAACAACACCCTGAAAGGGAAATTGAGCTACTACCTAAAGATTGACAGCACCAAAGTACGGGGCATTCCTGATTCTGCGCTCGTAAATACCGACAGCTTGTTTCATACCTTTTCCGAGAAAAACCAATCGCTGGCTTTGGAGCGTGCACTGGCAAATGCCAAGGACATTCAACATGACATCAAACACATGAAAGAACGAATTTTCAGAAAGAAATCCGGAAGAATCTATCGCCACCAAATAGAGTGGCATCGAAAATTCACGCTTTCGTTTGCTTGTATTATTTTATTTTTCATTGGTGCACCTCTGGGTGCAATTATCAGAAAAGGAGGACTCGGGCTGCCTTTGGTCATTTCGGTTGTCTTGTTTATTATCTATCACATCATTTCGATCACGGGCGAAAAATCTGTCAGAACCGGAGAAATGGATGCCTTTATCGGAATGTGGCTATCCAGCATTATTGCTTTTCCTTTCGGTGTTTTCCTCACCATCAAAGCAACCACCGATGCTCCCCTACTCGATAAAGATATTTATGTAAAACTCTTGAATACGATTAAGGAATTATTAAAAGGTAAAAAAACAGGCAATGCCTGAATAAAGAAAGACTTGAACAAACATTAGAAACTCCATGAACATTCTATTTATTTGTAATAAATCGCCGTGGCCGCCGAAAGAAGGCGGTTCTATCGCCATGAATGCATTGATTGAAGGCTTGCACGATGCAGGACACAAAGTGAAAGTCATTGCCATAAACACAAATAAATACAGTACCCGCCTAGAGGACATTCCGGATGCGTACAAAGAAAAAACAAATATAACCTTTGCTTTTGTAGATTTAAGCATCAGAGCGATTCCGGCATTTTTAAACTTGTTCACTTCACGATCGTACCATGTTGAGCGTTTTAAGAATAAAGACTTGGAACATTTGATTACGAAAACCTTAAAAAAAGAAACCTTTGACATTGTACAGCTGGAGACATTATTTATGAGTCCCTACATTCCGACAATCAGGAAATACAGTAAGGCAAAAATTATTCTTAGAGCACACAACATCGAACATTTGATTTGGGAAAGAATTGCTGCATCAACTTCAAATTTCCTAAAAAAAGCCTACATCAAGCATTTGGCACGAACATTAAAGATGTATGAAATCAACACCTTGAACAAGCTTGACGGCATTGCCGCCATCACTGCAAAGGATGCCGAATGGTTCAGGAAACACAGCTCAAAGAAGGTTATCGCGATTCCTTTCGGCGTTCCCATCTCGAAATACCCCAAAAACAGTTTCGTGCCGAAAGAAATCAGCTTATTTCATATCGGTTCGATGAATTGGATTCCGAATGATGAAGGGATGCGATGGTTTATTGACAATGTTTGGTCGAAAGTACATGCAAATTATCCAAACTTAAAATTGCATTTGGCAGGTCGTGAGATGTCGGATTGGCTGCTTCGACAAAGTTATCCGAATGTAATTGTTCACGGCGAAGTAGAAGATGCGGCACAATTTATTCGCACACACAGCATTATGATTGTACCACTTCTTTCGGGAAGCGGAATACGCATTAAGATTATTGAAGCCATGACTGCATCAAAAGCAGTAATTTCAACCACCATTGGCGCGGAAGGTATCCAAGCAAGTCATCGTAAAAACATTCTTATTGCAGATTCTGCGGACGCTTTCGTAAAAAATATCAGCTACCTAATGCAAAATCCCGAGAAAATAAAACACATCGGTCGGAACGCACGGGAACTCATTGAAAATGAACATTCAAACGAAAAACTTATCGAACGATTAAGCACTTTTTATCGCAGCTAAAACAAAAAGAGGCTGCCCGAAAAACATCGGACAACCTCTTTATATTAAAAAAACACGAATTATAGCTTAGAAAGGTTCTTACTAAACGCATCCGTTGCATTTTTGATAGCGTTTTCATGTTTTTTTAACGCGTCTTTATACGCTTGCTCAAAACCTTCGACACTCTTGCCGTCTTCAAGGTCTTTTCGTTCCTCTTTTATAAGGTCATTAATCCCGTTGATCAGTTCATAATATTCAGAAGCAATTTTCTTCAAGTGTGCATACTCAGACTGCTTATTTCCGTCGGCAAGCTCTTTGGAGATAACACCATCTTGATAATAGATATCAAATTGCTTGTTGAACAGTTCCAATTTTTTGATACTATCTTGCACAGCTTCATTTGCATCATTTTCAGAACATGAAGAGATAAAAAGAGTTAAAGCCAATAGTACAAGTATATTTAATATATTGTTTTTCATCTGTTTAGTTTTTAAAATTTACTCTGTTATTTTTTCTAACCATTTAACCATAGACATCATTGTAACCATTGAGATAAAACAAGCTACAACAAATACAGACCATGTCATCCAGATAGGGATACTTTCGTACAATATTGCACCAATAAACAACAACTGATTACCAAGAGCAGTAGCTCCCAACCAACCGCCTTGCATAATACCTTGATACTGAGGAGGAGCAACTTTTGACACGAAAGAAATTCCAAGAGGACTAATAAACAATTCGGCAACAGTCAGAATAAAATAAGTTCCTATCAACAAGAAAGGTGTTACTTTCTGAGCATCAGCCAGTGGGCTACTTTCAATTTGCTTGAACAACGGCAAATCGTAAGAGAACAATGCCATAACAACATAAGCCAAACCGGCGATAAGCATACCAATAGCAATTTTCTTAGGTGTAGAAGGTTCTTTGCCTCGACTTTTCAGCCATCCGAAGATTCCCATAATAATTGGTGTCAACAATACGATAAAGATCGGGTTAATGGATTGGAAAATCTCAGCCCCTTTAATTGTTGTAAACCCAAGGTCAATATTAATACCACTCAAATCAGTATAATCTCTGGCAAACATTGTAAGGGTTAATCCATTTTGATGGAAAGAAAACCAGAAGAAAATAACAACACCAAAAACAGCCAACAAAGCATACATTCTCTGCTTCACTTCTTTCACTGACATTTCAGGAGCAGAAGATTCAGAATCATTCTTTGCGTCAGTTGCAACTGCCGGATTTGGAAATTTGCTTTTATTTACCAAATAAACAGCTAATGAAATAATCATCGCAAAAATAGCAATACCAAATGCGTAGTGGAATCCGGTATTAAACACATTCAAATACTCATTAGCAAAGACTGTCAAGTCGGTCACACCGTTGTGAGCAACCAACTTAGCCAGAGAGTCAAAATGACTGGTAGGATCCAAGCTAAATGCGGATTCTGCCAAACCCTGCGCCTTGTCCAACATGCCATTGCCCATCACTTTTGAGGTTTCCAAAGTACCTTCAATGTGCTTATGACAAAGTCCCGGAAGGTTTGCATTGTATTCAAAAGCATGACTATTCAGCCACCAGTTTCTGACAGCGATTGCAGTAAAAGGAGCAAAAATAGCACCAACATTGATGAACATGTAGAACAATGAGAAACCGGAATCTCGCTTATCACCGTACTCTTTATTGTCATACATTTGTCCTACCAAAGCCTGCAAGTTACCTTTAAACAATCCATTACCAAAAGCAATTGTAAACAAGCCGATACAAGTAACAATAAGATACAAGGTAGTATTTGGAACCGGAGTTTGAGTTGGCACAGCCAATATAACATAACCCAAGGTCATAACCACCAAGCCTGTCAAAATAACGCCTTTAAAATTTTGCAACTTATCGGCGATTACACCACCGACAAAGGCTAAGATGTAAATTGAAAAATAAAAAATCGAATAAATCAGACCTGCGTCTGTTCCATTTAAACCGTATTTGGCCTGTAAAAACAAAACCAAAATAGCCATCATGGTGTAGAAACCAAACCGCTCTCCCATGTTAGCTAAAGAAGCCGGAATAAGTCCCTTAGGGTGTCCTTTAAACATAGTTCTTTAATTTTAGATTAATAGTTATAAATTTTTCTTTTCAAAATTCGTACTCCCAAGTAATTGACAAAAATAACCAAAAATAAATCTTCGCCAAATTTCTGACACACAGAAACAGAACAAAGATCCGAGTTTCAGCCTTCGCAAGCCTCTATCTCGGATCTTCCAAACGAAATACTTGACAAAGCAGGGACTTTGTGGACAGCTCCTATTTATTCTTCCGACCTTTGAAATGCTTTTTCAAATCATCGAACACCACACGGTACGAAATTGTGGGAATCAACGGAAAAAAGCTTTGTTGATACAAGCTAAAAGGCTCAACATCACCATCAAAAGGAGAAGGAATCTGATAATCATCCTGTGAAGTGTCGTGAGAGAAAGTGTGAACACTCACACCTTCACTCGTAAGAGTAAGGAAATTGTAGATTTTTGATTTCCGTGAATACGATCAGCGCCGCTACCAATCGTATTTTTATTTATGAAGCTTGTGTGTGCATATTTTGCCGAAAGCATTATTTTTTCATTTAGTGCATAGCGAAATTTGAGATAAATTCGGCTTCCCTTATCATAATACGCCGGGATTGCAAACACGTACAACAAGTCATTTTCATAAGTATAAAATCGGTTTGCCCATCCCCCACTATCAAAAAGTGCGAAACGGAAATCGATTTGCAGCGGAAGCTTATCGAAGCGACAGCTCAGATCCTGACTCAAAAGACTTCCGGCTAATGCTGTCGATGATTGGTACTTCTGAAAAACATAGTTTGTTTTAAGAAAAAGCATCTTATTCACTTTCACTTTCAGGCGAATGCTCAATTGCATTTGCCGCACGGGAATCAATTTTTTTGTTTTAAATATTCGTTCTTCCTTTGTTGAATACAAATTTTTCGCCCTCACATTCAATTGAAGATCATCCGTCAACCGAATGAGCAGCGCCAATTGTTGCCTGCTGTAAGTCGTGGGGTTGTCAAGCGAATATTGCAACCACTTTTTTTCATAAAATGACCCTCTGAAATAAAGCGTGACCCTCGGATGAAACTCGGAGTTGAACAAGTAGAAAAACCCCAACTCGTCGCCATAACCGGGACTTGATAAATGATATGCCGTGTTTCTGTTTGCATATTTCTTTGAAAAATTCCACACACCTATCTCAACATTAGACCCCGGATGCAGCATATATGAAACACCACTCAATGCTGCATAATGAAAATTTCTATCAAAAGAACTTTCGTGGTAATAATTGATTTTATTAAAAACACCTGAAAAATAAAAACCTCCAAAAAGCTGTTTTCGATTCCCATCGAGATATAACTTGTGTAATTCGGAACGTTCTGTCAAATAATCTTTATCCCATACAGAATAAGTCAAATTAACTCCACATTTGAAAGATCGAAAGCGTTTTTGCAGGTTAAAGCCATAATTTTGAGCTAAAGTATTTTTAAAAATATCGACATCTTTTTCTGTATTAAAAATACCATCCTCTCGAAAACTACGTATAAAAACCTTTTGACCAACACGATCAATCGTAGCACTCAACCGCCGGAAAGAAGCATAAAAAGAGAGCTCCCAACTGCGCATGTCGTACTTCACAGCCAAACCGCGGTAGTCGAGCCCTTCACTCGTTGATGCCGAAGGTCGAAGGATGGTCGATTTAAGGTTGTGTGTATTATTCAAAATGCTCGAAAAACTTTGAACGCTACTTTGACTTATACCTTGACCAAAAGAAATTTTATAATTTCCCAAAACAATACGAAGGTGCTTCATTTCCCACGAAAGAAAACCGGAATAGGAAGGAAAGCCAAACGTTTTTTTTGTAAAACCATAAATTTCTCCGGCATCTTTTTCGCCGCTTAGTCCAAAGCGCAACCGCCCTTTCCGACCTCTTATTCTAAAATTATTTTTAAAAGCAGCACCCAAATAGTAACTTGAATCTCCACGTTTGCGGTAGCCATCAGCTTTTTGAATCAGAGTTGTATAATACGTTATAAAATGCAACTTCAAAGGTGCTTTTCTTTTACTCAAAGGAGATTTCTCCCTCATTTCCAAACGAATAAACGGTGCAATCAGCTGAACAAATTCTTGTGTAAACCCTTCAATAAATTTAAACTCGTAAAGGCTCATCAACTCACCATTAAATTTTCGGTATCGGAGAAAGTTTTCCAATTGAACATCCGTAAAAAGATGTGACTGTGCCAATGTTGCGGAATCTGCACGATTGATTGACAAAGGCTTGTACATCATTTCTTGAATTTCCTCATAAAGCACGCCGATATTCACTTCGGAATGTTCGCTGAAATAATCCATGAGCAAGTCAGCAGCTTCGTCCCCATTCTGAGAGTACACCATCGGCATTGAGAACATAAACAATACCACAAAAAATACAATGTGTAAAATACTTTTCATTATTTTCGTATTGCATAAACAAGTGCCATCTGATGACTAAAGCCCAAATAAGGCAATCTACTGCTTGCCAACAACAATTGAAAATCGGAAATCTGTACACGGCATCCGAAACTGACTTTCCCAAGATGCGTGGAAGTCCCCAGAAACACCTGAAAACGCTTTGACAATTGATATTCAAAAGCACCTTTAAGTTCAACTTCTTTATCGCGCAAATACTCCACTTCCGACAGCAGTATCAGTTCCGGTATAATTTTGTAAGAAACACCAAAACAAAGCGACTGACGAACAAAAGCCAAACGATCGGAGATGTAGGGATTTTCAAGAATAAAACCGAGTTGCAGATTGTTTGACACTTCATGGAAAAGTCCGAACTTATAACTTGCTTGATAGCTGTTGGGATACATCTCTCGGAAACTCTGCCGAATCAAGCCAACAGAAATGCCCGCATAAAGACGCTCAAATATTCGCAATCCGGTAGACAGGCTAAGAAAACTTTCATTAAAAGAATCCAAGCCTCTATTGCAAAACCTTGCGGCAACATAAGTATTTCGCAACGGGTAATGCAGCGAAACTGAATACGAATTCAGCTCCGCAATCATGTAATGATTTCTGACATTGCTTTGAACAAAGAGCTGATCTTCGGCAAAAACGGAAGGGTTGGAAGCCGTTTGAGCAGACAAGCCTGCAACCGATTGAATACCGGCACACGCAAATTCGGCAGCATATTCGACGAAGCTTGTTTGAGAATACGCACCAACAAACATCGTTAACAAGAAATGTATTAGCAATAAAAACTTAGACATAAACGATATTTTTCCTATAAATATATATCAAAATATCGCAAAAACAAAAGATTTAACAATTCCGAACTTCCAAAAAGCCTTAATTTTATAAAAATCGAGATTTTATAATTCTCAACAACTAAAATACGGCATAAAAATCCACCCAAACAAAACGGTGATCGGAAGGAATTTTTCCATCAACCAGATAATGAGAATCCTCTCGGCTATGCGGCCAAAACACTCCGGAGCCTGTAACTTCCAAATCGGCAGAAGGCAATACATAATCTATTCGCAATCGGTATATTGAGGTATGATAATCAGGATTGCCCTGTCCCGTACGGTTTCGGTGATCTAATTTTCTATAATCCTCCAATGCGCCGTCACTCGCCGGAATTCGGCTTCCCCGACTCACTTCTTGATTCACTTTTTCATGATCAAGGAGCTGAGCAATAGCATTTTGATAGGAATCCCCATCAACAGGGTCAGCATTCATATCGCCCATAATCACGAACGACTCACCCTCAGCAAGCCCGCCTTTGTGTCCATTATCATCCACAAAATAATCTTCATTATTGATATAATCCTTCCAAAAGCGAATTTCATCATGATTTCTTTTGCCGTTAAGATCTTCCGGACCGTCAAAAACAGGAGGAGTCGGGTGACTGATCAAAGCATGAATCGTTCTGCCATTAATTTGAATGGGAACATCAACATGATTTTTTGAAGACAAGCGAAAAACATTAAGCGCCGCATCAGACAAATACATTTCTCCATTTTCCTTAATCGGGAGCAAAGCTCCGGGCATATCCTTCCAAAGAAAATTATTAAAACTTCTAATTTCCTGCTTCACAATGGGGTATCGCGACAAAAGAACAAACCCGTATTGACCTTTGTGCTTCCCATACCCAAAAGCATCACTTGCCTCGCCAAGTTTACCGTTACCATTCAAGTCTTCGCCCGAAGGAATCCCGGTATTTGAAGCAAAAACCGCCCGAAAAGGATAGTGAATCGTGCTAACACCATTCTGGTTTTTTTCTAAATAATTTTTGCAAAAATTATTTAACGCAACACCATCTTCATCATAATCAAACTCATTAAGCAAGATAACATCAGGTCTTAAACGTTGCATAATTTCAGCAATAGTTTGAATTTGTTTTGAGTCAGACGATTCCATATCACGTATTAAAGCACCGGAATCTTGTCGAAACAAGGAAGCATTAAAAGTAGCAAAACGGACACTCCCTCCGGCAATATTATAGTCCACTTTTTTATCAGAACACGCACTAAACAACAATAAAACAGCCATCAACAGACTGCCAAATAATGATTTCATAAGTCTATATTTTCCGGATGCTAATTTAATTGATTATTTTGTATGTTTAAAATTTTTAAGCGCAGCTATTGATAAGCAAACCTTAAAAGAAGCTAAACCCGACAAAGTAGCCATATCTAAGTTCCACTATTACACCAAGTTGTTTGTTTGGTGCTGTAATTGGGTGCGAAAAATAGCGATGCTTGAAGTACGCTCCGCCAACTGATGTTCATGGTTCTTCTTATTTTTATGAGGGGAGAATAAATATAAAGTACCTTTGTCGCAAAATTGAAGCTGAAATAATTATGGAAGAGAAGAGAAAGCTCTTTGGATTGACATTGAACGAATTGAAAACAGTTGTAAAAGAACTTGGTTTGCCCGGGTTCAATGCCGGCATCATTGCCGACTGGCTGTACAAGAAAAATGTTCTCTCAATTGATGAAATGAGTAACCTGTCAAAAAAAGCGAGGAATGTACTCAATCATACTTTCGAAATGGGTTTGACAAGGTTTTCGAACGTTCAAGAATCGGTTGATGGCACTAAAAAATATCTTTTTCCGACAGGCAATCAGAAGTTTGTTGAAACTGCGTACATCCCCGAAAGTGACAGGGCTACGCTCTGTGTTTCGTCTCAGGTAGGTTGTAAAATGGGATGTCTTTTTTGCATGACCGGAAAACAAGGCTTTCAGGCTAATTTGTCTGCCGGAGAAATTATCAATCAATTGCGATCCTTACCCGAGCGTAATAAAATTACCAACCTTGTTTACATGGGAATGGGAGAGCCTTTTGACAATATCCAAGAGGTAATGAAGAGTTTAGAAATTCTAACTTCGGATTGGGGTTTTGCAATGAGTCCAAAAAGAATTACAGTATCAACAATAGGAATCATTCCCGGCATGAAAGAATTTCTCGCACATTCGTCCTGTCATTTAGCTGTCAGCTTGCACTCACCTTTTGATGAGGAAAGAAAGAAATTGATGCCTATCGAGAATGTCTACAATATCAAGGAGGTGATCAAGGAAATACGATCTTTTGATTTTGGAAAACAGCGGAGAGTATCTTTTGAGTATATTGTTTTCAGTGAGCTTAACGACACTGCTGCTCATGCAAAAGAATTGGCAAGATTGCTTAATGGCATGCGTTGCAGAATGAACCTTATTCGTTTTCACCCAATACCCGACACCCCTCTTAAAGGAACTTCCGACATCAGACTTCAAGAGTTTAAAGATCAGTTAATGAAAAAGGGAATAACAACAACGATTCGCGCATCGAGAGGTGAAGACATCTATGCTGCTTGCGGACTGTTATCCACAAAATCGTTTGTTAAACAAAAAGAAAGTGATTTCTAATTGTTTTTTTTGCGTTAGTAAATTTTCGGCTTTATTTCAAACACATTAACAAAAACATTGTATTTTCGCGCTGAACTCAGAGTAATCCTATGAAAGAGTTAACAAGGGGGAACGCATTTAAATTGATATTTAACTTTGCGACACCAATGTTGTTGGGAAATATGTTTCAGCAATTGTATATTGTTGTTGACAGTTGGTTTGTCGGAAATTATATAGGAAAGGAAGCTTTGGCTGTTGTCGGGGCTGCTTACCCCATTGTGTCTGTACTGATCAGTTTTGTGATTGGAGTTTCTGCCGGATTTACGATTATTGTTTCGCAGTATTTTGGTGCGAAGAAATATGACAAAATCCGTCTGGCAGTTGAAACGATTTACCTATTTTTGATTGTGGCAGCTCTTATTGTCACTTTTTTTGGAATAATGTTCAGTGATTGGATTTTTGAGTTTACTGATCTTCCTATGAAAATACGCCCTCAGGCATCCGTATATTTAAGCATCTACTTATCCGGAATTATATTTTTCTTTGGTTTTAACGGAACGAGTGCCATCCTTAGGGGAGTCGGAGATAGTAAAACGCCACTCTTTTTCTTATCGCTTGCTTCAGTCACAAACATTCTTTTGGATTATGTATTTATTGTGTTGTTGCAATGGGGAGTTCGTGGAGCAGCTTATGCAACAATATTGGCGCAAGGTGGTGCATTGTTGGCGGTTCTTATTTACCTAAACAGATGTAACAAACTTATTTCTATTCGCCGATGGAGAATAAGTTTTGATCCTGAAATATTCAAGGTAAGTCTAAAAATCGGCTTGCCATCGGGTTTCCAGCAGTCCATCGTATCTTTAGGGATGGTTGTACTCCTTTCGTTTGTCAATCAGTTTGGCGTAAATGCTGTTGCGGCTTATACTTTAGCCATGCGAATTGATACGCTTGCGATCATGCCTGCAATTAATTTTGCAACAGCTCTGAGTACTTATGTCGGGCAAAATCTGGGTGCCGGAAAAATCCATCGTTTGAAACCGGGCTTGTATGCAACATTTGCCATGACAAACATTATCGCAGTGTTCATCTCACTTTCGGTCATCATCTTCAGGTCAGAGCTTATGAGTTTATTCACAGACGAATACAAAGTTATTGAAATAGGAAGCGAATATTTGGCAATTGTTGGATCGTTTTATGTTCTTTTTGCCAGCATGCTCGTTTTTGGAGCCGTCATGCGTGGATCCGGCGACACCCTAACGCCCATGTTTATTACTCTTTTTGCTTTGTGGGTGGCAAGAATACCTGCGGCGTTTCTTATGTCGCAAGAATTTGGTGTTGAAGGAATTTGGTGGGCTGTTCCCGTAGGTTGGGGGATCGGGCTTGCGCTTAATATTTTTTATTATTTGACAGGCAAATGGAAAGACAAAGTTATTGTTCGGAACTCCTCTTCATAATACTGTAACACAAATAAATAATTTGCAAAAAAATAAATAGCTAGAATAAACAGATGAAAACACTGAATCAATTAAAAAAAATTACAACAGTCGTTGCAGATACGGGTGATTTTGAATCAATGATTGCTTTTAAGCCTATTGATGCTACAACAAATCCGTCATTGATCTATCAATCGGCACAACTGGAGAAATATCAAAATCTTGTTCAAGAAGCTATTCATTGGGCGAAATCAAAAACTGAAATTAAGGATGTCCGGTTAACTCATGTCATGGATAAGCTGGCAGTGAATTTTGGAGTTGAGATTCTTAAAATTGTTCCCGGAAGAGTGTCGACAGAGGTAGATGCTCGTTTATCGTTTAATACCGAGGCAACAATTGAAAAAGCTCGTGAACTCATTCGTCTTTATGAAGCTGAGGGAATTTCTAAAGAGAGAGTTTTGATAAAGATTGCCGCTACTTGGGAAGGCATAAAGGCTGCTGAAGTTTTGGAAAAAGAAGGTATTCATTGTAACCTCACACTCCTTTTCAGTTCCGTTCAAGCCATTGCATCTGCCGAAGCCGGTGTTCAGCTTATCAGTCCGTTTGTAGGGCGTATTTATGATTGGTACAAAAAAGATCGCAACCTCGACCATATAGACCCCGTTGAAGATCCGGGAGTATTGTCGGTAACTTCCATCTACAATTATTATAAAAAGTTTGGCTATAAAACCGAAGTAATGGGTGCCAGCTTTAGGAATATTGGTGAAATTAAAGAACTTGCAGGTTGTGACTTGTTGACAATTTCTCCGGGACTGTTGAGTGAACTTGAAAATGAAGAAAGCGTTTTGGAGCGAAAATTAAATCCTGAAACAGCGAAAACTTTAGACATCGAAAAAATCCACGTGAATGAAGAAAAGTTCAGGTGGTTGATGAATGAAGATGCTATGGCAACAGAAAAATTGGCGGAAGGAATACGCAAATTTACAGCTGACCTTATTAAACTTGAAGCCTTCATTGCTGAAAAGCTGTAAAACAAAGCCCAAACACTCGAAAGAAGAAGAAAAAGTATACGATTTTGTGTTAAATCCTATCTATTTTTGAAACCGTCAGGAAAAACTTGAGGTTCACTAAAGTCAGGGTTCGTCAGAAAGTCATCATCACGAAGTGTATGAATAAATGCTTTTAATTCTTCTTTTTCTTTTGGTGTCAATTGCACGCCTTGGTTATTAACGTGATGCATCAACGGATTTACATATTCCGACCACTTAAGATGATGGGAATAAAAATCAATAACCTCATCCAGAGTTTTGAACCTGCCATCGTGCATGTAGGGAGCTGTTAAGGCTATATTTCTAAGGGTCGTTGCTTTAAAAGCTCCACGATCCATTTCATCCATAGTGATGGAATAACGGTCGGCAGTTTCATCAGAAAAAACACTATCCTTCCCATTGTTGTAGAACAAGTTTGTTGTGAATAAGGGGTTTCCTGAACCGCCGTGGCAATGGAAACAATCCGCACCTTCCTCTGTCGTAAAAAGTACAAAGCCGGCTCGTTCATCACTGTTCAGTTGTGCCTCACCTCTTAAATATTTATCAAATTTTGAATTTGCCGAAATTAAGGTGCGCACAAATTGTGCAATCGCCTTGCTGATGCGATCAAAACTAACACGATCGTCGCCAAAAGCTTCTGCAAACAATTGTCTGTATTCGGGAATTGATGCAAACAGGTTCCGCGTTCTGTTTGTATCTCCACTCATCTCATGTTTTGCCAAAACAGCCATCCAAACAAAATCTTCAATATTTCGGTAGCGATCATCGTTGTTTTGTTCACTCACTTTTCCGTTCCATGAATAGGCGTTGGTGTTAAATACCAAATTGATCAATGGCAGCATAACGTGCATTGTTGAATCGCCGTGAATACCAAAAGGTTGCCCGTTTGTAAACTTCGGATGATTGATTCCACACTCGAAAGCGTTTTCTTGAATATGACACGTGCCACAGCTCATCAGCGAATCGGGATGTGTGCGACCACTTAGCCTGCCGTCATAAAATAAGTATCTTCCCAGCTTAATGCCTTCAACAGTCATCGGATTGTCTTCCGGTATGTTCAAGTTCGTGGGAAAGCCGAAAGGAATGGCTATTTCATAAGGTGTTGGTGTGTGCACCTGCGTACTGTCACTACCTTTTTTGCAAGAAAAAAATAGAAATACCGAGATAATTATGTAGAAATAGAATTTCATGTCGATTCCGAATTTACCGTATTGACAGACAAATTTAATAGAAAGATCACAAAGAAGTCGGAATTTATAAACAAACTTAATTTAGTGTAAATACAGACCTTCCGTTTTCACAAGCAGCATTCATGGCTTCTTGATTTTGCATAATCTTTCCACCATAAACATTAATATCCCACACATTAGGGTTTTTGAACCATTCCTCAACGTTCATTCTCAACCGAATTGTTGTTGTATCGTTTTCCTTTATTTCAAAATTTTTCATAAGGAGAACATCAAAATCATTATGAACAAATGCGACAATGCTGTCAGGGTTTACAACATTGTTTTTATATCGTTGACCAATCCCCAAGTGAAAATTATAGGGTGATATTTCTCCACTGTCATCTGATTTCCATTTCCCGTTCAATTTCATGTAGTGATAGCCTCCGCCCAACAATGCAGGCCAAAACATGTTTGACTCGGGAGCATTTGGAAAAATTCCGGTTTTATTGTCATCTTCATTAAAACCAAAGGTAAAGGCGAATGAAGAATAATCACCACATTTTAAATCATTTATAATCCATTTTTGTGAAGCTTTAATGTCGGTATCAATATAGTGAGCAAAACCATTTTGGTTGCATTGCACCTCGGTTTTTCCTGTTGTAATTACGACATTGCTGATGAAATATTGAATCTCGTTGACCATATATTCATTTCCGGCAGCGTTGAAGTATTGCAGTTGGTCATATTCCAAGACTTCGCCATCAACAAAATGCTCAAACACAATCTTTATTGTTCCCGTAGCATCTTCATCTTTTTTGCATGAACTTGATAGACTTAGGAGAATAAAAATTAATATATAATTTATGTACTTCATTTGTTCTTTCTTCAAAAGAAACACAGGCAATCTAAAAGTTTCAGACCGCCTGTGTTAAGTTTTCTTATTTTTTTGCCCCGAACTCAAATTTATAACTTATGAACGGAACTGCAAAAGGGATGATACTAATTTGTTTTATTTTCACTTCTTTAGAGTTTCCAAAACGATCATACATCAAGAAAAATGGATTGTTTCTCCAGTATGCGTTATACACCCCAAAACTCCACGTTCGGTTACCCCATGAGGTTTCTTTCTTTAAGTTAAGACTCAAGTCCAAACGGTGGTATGCAGGCATTCTAAAGTTGTTTCTTGATTCAAAATACTCTACCATTCCGTCGCCATAGTAGTAATTACTCGAACCATAAAGGTTTGTTATTAAAGCTAAGAATGGGTCGTTCAGAACATTGGAAGACTGGTATTGTTCAAGAGCCATAGTTGAGGAAATCCCTGTTCCGTAAACCCAAGAAGCTCCAATGTCGAGGTTTTCATTAAATTTATGGGTAAGAACAATGCTGACGTCATGGCGGCGATCGTATTTGTACGGAAACGGTTTTCCGAAACTGATTTCATCAAATTGACGCTCTGTCCATGAAAGGGTGTAGCCGATCCAGCCCGTTGTAGGACCCATTTCTTTTTGGAACAGCACCTCCATACCGTAAGACCATCCTTTTCCTTGAACCACCTTGTCTTGCCAGTCATCTTGAAGAGAAAGGAATGAAGCACCTTCTTTGTATTCTATCAGGTTTGTCATGGTTTTGTAGTACCCTTCGATACTCAAACTATAATCATCGTTGAACCTGTATACCGTTCCAAGGGCAATTTGATCGGAGTTCATAGGTTTTAATCGCGCAGTCGCCGGAACCCACAAGTCTGTCGGCAAACCAATATTGCTGTTGGTCAACAGGTGTAAATATTGAGTCATTCTTGAATAGGCAACTTTCCACGACCACTCATCGGTGAACATTGCCCTCAGCGCAAGCCTAGGTTGTAGGGACTGATAATTCTCACCCTGAACATTGAAATGTGAATAGTTCACCCCAACATTGGCTTTAAACAAACCGCCAAATTCAAAATCATCTTCGATATAAACTGTATTTTCAAGAGAACGTATGCTTTTGTTACCAAAAGTTGTGTCGATATTCTCAGAATCCTCATTAACCTTAAATACGGTTACTCCCGGGTTGTATGTGTGATGAACAGAGCTAATTCCAAATTTAATGTTATGCTCAGGAATCGGTTGATAATCAAAGTCGAGTTTTAATCCCAAGTCGTTTATTCCGGAATTGTACCCAATAGCAATTTTGTTTGTTTGATTATCAACACTTTCCTCCGCCTTTGTCTTTACTCCAAAATTATATCGGCTATAAATGGCTGTTGTGTTTAAGAATATTTTTTTGTTTATCAAATAATTCCAACGCAGCGAGGTTGTTAAGTTTCCCCAGCCCAGTCCTGTGTTGATTTTGAATACTTCCGATGTATTGCCATCGTTGTATGTTTCTTTCATTCTGGCATAAAACTTATCCTTACCGGTGTATGCACTTAAATACAAGCGCGAACGGTTGGAAAACTTATGGTTTATTTTTCCGTTCAGATCATAAAAATAGTAGCCCGCATTTAATTTCTCCACGCCTTCCGATGAGATGGTAGTGGCAATCCCTATAAATGGCTGCATCAAAACATCCAAATAGGTACGTCTTCCCGAAATCATAAAGGATGTTTTCTCTTTCCAAATTGGACCTTCCAAGGTTAATTTTGAAGAAATTAAACCAACACTTCCACTTCCTTTTATGGTGGAACTGTTACCTTCCTTCATTCGGATGTCGAGTACGGATGACAATCGACCTCCGTATCTTGCCGGGAATCCTCCCTTGATTAGCGATACGGAATTGATGGCATCGGCATTAAAAACAGAGAAAAAACCAAATAAGTGGTTGGCGTTGTAAACGGGTACACCGTCAAGCAAAATCAAGTTCTGATCAGGACCGCCACCTCGAACATACAAGCCCGAAGAACCTTCCCGTCCGCTTTGTACGCCGGGAAGCAACTGAATGGTTTTTATAATGTCCACCTCACCAAGCAAGACCGGAAGATTTTTGATGGTTTTTATGGGTATGGTATTCACACTCATTTGTGTCGATTTTAAATTGTTTTCGATCGCCTCACCTACAATCTCAACACCCTCCAGCTCAATACTTTCCTTTAATTGAACATTCATCTCAATATCCTTATCCAGAACAATATGCTGCTTCTCCGATTGGTAGCCCACAAAAGACCAAACAATATCGTACTCACCGCTTTCCAGTGTGAGGGAATAAAATCCATAAGCGTTGGAAGCAACACCTCTAAAGTTTTTATTTTCGTAGATGTTAGCACCCAATAGATATTCGCCGCTTTGCGAATCCGTAACAAAGCCGCTAATCGTATATTTTTGCGCTAAGGCATTCCACGACAGAGCTACAAATAAGGTCAGAAATAATATCTTTATTTTCATAATTTATAATTCAAAATTAATGGTTGAGAAATTTATTGCACCAACGATTCCGAGACCATTGTTCACATTGGTATATATTTGCGTAGCTTCTGAAAAAATACGCATATCACTACCAAAATCACCATCTCGATAGCTTGCTGATGAAAGCAAGTATTTGTAATAATCTTCACTGATTGAACTCAAAATAAATGTTACCGAGGCGTTAAAATCCTCAGAACCGACATCATTGCCTTCGTAATAAAAATAAAAAGGAGAGCTTACTTTTACATCAAATTCTTTTCCGTCAAATATGGCATCCGAAAAAACAACACTTCCTTTTACCATTCTAGCGTCTAACTCCGGTTGGTAAGAATAAATATATCCGTTTTCAGGATAACCGGGAATATCATTTTGATAGGTAACAAAAGAAGAGATTGAATAATAATTCTTTTGGTCAGCTATATCTTTTATTTTAAGCGTAAATAATTTTTCTCTCCAAGAGTCCGATCCTTCGTTAATAAACTCAGTAACAGTATCTATGGCTATTATTTCAGAGGCTTTCGGAATGCGAGCTTCTGAGGTAGCTGTTTCGTAGTCGGGGTGGCTCACCTCAATTTTATAGTCGTTTCCGTAAGAAACTGTTTTTGTTCCACCGAAAACTCCGGGAGTGCTTTCTTGGTGAAGAACCTCAAAGAGTTCTCCATTCTCAAATACTTTTACGGTTGCCTTATCGTCAAGTTTCAGCTCATCGCTATCGTATTCGATTTTGTTCTTTATCGAAGTGCTGTGGCTCAGCTTTATCATTATTGCACTATCCGGTTTCAGTATTCCGTGCATTACAATCCGCTCTTCGATGTCCGGAATTTCATAATCAAGCAGCTTTTCACATGCGCTTAGAAAAATAATTCCGGTAATGAAACCAAGAGTCATTAGTGTGAAAAAGATTTTTTTCATCTGTTTATGTTTTATATTTTATTAATTTTTAAATTGCAACCCTCCGAGCTTATAGTCATACACTAACGAAGAGATGTCCGAATTTAGCAGTAGATGAACAATAACGTTCAAAGGTTGCTATTATTTGATGAATTGCGCAAAGTTTTGAATAATCAGGTTCATTCTGTGAATTATTGATAAAATAAAGAAATCATAAAAGCGTTAGTTTTGCAATTGAAGTTGTTAATAAATAAAAGCGGTTGTAGCCCGAAAAGCTCTCAATCAAATTACTTTTGTTTGTAAATCAAAATTCATTATGGTGAAATTGAAAAGGTTTAAATTATTGATTTTCAGCGTTTTTTTTCTCACACCTTTATTCCTTAATGCACAAAATAGCGTGAATTGGGAATCTACTGAGAAAGCGTTTAACGAAGCATACGAACTTTATAATGATTCTCATTATGGTGCGGCAAAAATCGCATTTGAGAAATTGCTCGAAAAGAAGGAACACCTCCCTTCAAGATACACGAGTGATGCAACATACTATATTTCAATGTGTGCATTGAAGTTGAGAAACAACGATGCAAGCTATAAAATGGGTGAGTTCTTGGAAGAATTTCCGGAACATACGAAATCTCGTAAAATGTTTTTTCAGCTGGCAAATCAGAAGTTTGAAAACCGAAAATACAGAGAAGCTTTAAAATTTTATGATAAGGTTGATTTTGAAAATATTAGCGACAAAGATATTGTGCAGTATTATTTTCGTACGGGCTATGCTTTTATGAAAACCAAGCAACGAGAAAAGGCAATTCCTGCGTTTCGCGAAATTATTGATATTCCCTCCGATTATCAAGAAGATGCGTTGTATTACTATTCACATTTGATGTTTGAAGACAATAAGCATGATGAAGCGTTGGAAGGCTTTATGCGGATTAAGGACAGCAGGAAGTACAAAAAAATTGTACCTTACTACATTATCCAATCCTATTTTGTAAAGGAGCAATACCAAAAAGTTATTGATGAGGCGATTCCTTATTTGAAGATTGCAAGGAGTAAGCACCAAACAGGTCTTTCCGGCATCATCGGTGAGAGTTATTATCGCTTAAACGATTTAGCGAATGCTTTGCCATATTTGGAAACGTACCATTCGCGAACTCGAAATGTGATCAGTCGCGAAAATCATTATCAGCTTGCCTACATTTATTTTCACAATGAGTTTTATCAAAAGGCGATGCCTTTGTTTGAGAAAGCGGCTGATGCCAATGACGCGTTGGCTCAAAACGCACATTATCACCTCGGCATGTGTTACGTAAAAACAGATCAAAAACGTTTTGCAATCAATTCGTTCAAAAAGGCATATCAGTATGATTTTGATGAAAACATTAAAGAAGACGCGCTGTATAACTATGCGAAACTTGCTTACGAGAATATTGACAACCCTTACAGCAATGCTGTTGAAGCCATGCAACAGTATATTGATTCGTACCCGGACACCCCAAGAGCGGATGAAATGTATTCGTATTTGATGAGTATTTTCTTGTCTACAAATGATTATAAACGAGCACTTAGTTCCTTTGACGAAATTAAAATTCGGAATACGAAGCTGAACAAGGCATACCAAAAAATAGCTTTTAACAGAGGTATTGAACTGTTTAACGATGGTCGACTCAATGAAGCGATACAAACATTCAAACTTTCCCTACAACAACGCTTTGATCAAAACTTGACAGCTCTGGCAAACTTTTGGATCGCCGAGAGCTTTTATCGTCAAAGAAAATATGCCGCAGCAATTAGTTTTTACAACAAGTTTCAGGGCGAACAGAGTGCCTATGGATTGAAGCAACACCCTCAAGCATATTATGGAAAAGGCTATTCTTATTTTATGCAAAAGAAATACAATCAAGCAATTGTGCCTTTTAGAAATTACATTATCGGCACAAAAAACAGAGATCAACGGTTGATGAATGATATATATAACCGTTTGGGAGATTGTTATTTTATAAGTAAAGAATATGATAAAGCGATAGAGTTTTATGATAAGGCAATCCGAAACGGAAGTGTTGATGCGGATTATGCGCATTATCAACAAGCATTGGCAAATGGCGGAAAAGGTTTGTACAGCCGTAAAGTTCAAATTCTTAATGAACTGGTTAGGACTTTTCCTAAATCAACCTATGCCGATGATGCCAGATATGAAGCAGGGGTTACATATTTGATAATGAACAACAACGAAGCTGCCATTAAAAGTTTTCAGAACTTAACCAAATACAATCCCAAGAGTAGTTATCTGCCGCTTGCTTTGCTCAAAACAGGTTTGATATATTATGATTTGATGCAAAACCAATTGGCACTTTCAACCTTAAAGAAAGTGGTTGATAAATACAGCGGTTCGAATGAAGCAAAACAAGCATTGACAACAATCCGAAATATTTATGTTGAGATGAATAAAGTGGATGATTACCTTGCTTATAGTCGTGGAATTAATTCGGGCATGGTGAATGTTAGTGAAGAAGATTCCCTGATGTACATTGCAGCAGAAAATCAATACATGAACAGTGATTGGGAAGCGAGCCGTAAATCATTTGCTGAGTATTTGACTAAGTTCCCGAACGGAGGCTTTACAATGAATGCTCATTTCTACAAAGCCGATTGTGATTTTAGAGCTAAAGACTATGATCAGGCATTGCAGGGATATGAGTTTGTGCTTTCAAAACCAAACAATAAGTTTACGGAAAGTGCCCTCTTTAAGACTTCCGGAATCTACTTAATTCGTCAGAATTGGACAAAGGCGCTTGATTTGTTTGTCAGACTTGAGCAAGTAGCTGAGTATAAAGATAATTTGAAAAATGCTTACAGTGGACAAATGAAGTGTAATTATCAATTGAAGAATTTCAGAGAAGCCATTGTTGCTGCAACAAAACTTCTGGAATCTAAAAAATTGGATATGAAACACGAAGTTGAAGCGCGATTGATCAAGGCGAAATCGGCAATGTCTATAGGTGATTTTAATCTTGCCAAAACAGAATTTTTCGTTGTTCGACAACTGTCACAAGCTGTTGAAGGAGCAGAAGCAAACTACTCATTGGCATGGATCGCCTTTAATAACAACAATTTGGAAACAAGCGAACAGATAATTCTTGAAACTGCCGAAAAGTACTCCGCCTACGATTATTGGGTAGCAAAAAGCTTTATATTGCTGTCCGATATTTATAAAGCGAAGAAAAATATCTTTCAAGCAAAACAAACGTTGATGAGTATTATTGATAACTATCCCGGGGACGACCTGAAGAAAACAGCTAAACGAAAACTCGAAATTCTTGAAGAACAAGAAGCTTCGGAAAAAGCTGCCAAAGGAAGAACTCCGGAAAGTGAATCAGACTACTAATACAATAAAAACCAAGAATCATGACACAGACAATGTCTAAGATAAAATATTAAACAAATGAAACATAACTTTGTAATTATAGGTTTTATTAGCCTTTTACTGCTAAGTTTTACGACACAAGCACAAAGCGATTCAGTAATTGTGGTAGCTCCATACAAGCCTAGTATTTCTGAGGCTGTGAAGATCAATTTTAATCCACAAATTGTTTCAGAGACTTTTGATCGTCCGAAGATGGAATATTCGATTACTTCGAAAAAAATCAGTACCGACATTCAATTGAATAAAATTGATCAGGTGCGTCTCAAGCAACGATTGAAAAAGGACAATCTTAAAAATAGTCACTTGAAGGCCGGATTTGGAAATTATTCTACGGCTTACGGTGAATTATTTGTTAATTCAAAGCAAGACGAAAAGAAACTTCTGGGTTTGCACCTTAAGCACCTCTCATCGAGCGGTGTAATCAAGGAATACCCAAAATCATCTCGAAGTCAGAATTTGGTGGAACTTTACGGTGCGAGGTACACGAGAACACACGCTATGGGTGCTGAGTTGATTTATGAACGTTTAGGGCATCATTTCTATGGTTTTAAGACGGACAGCTTCCCATCAATAACCGATGCTTCCATTAAGCAAACCTACCAAGTGGCAAAAGCGAATTTATTTTTGGAAAGCAACTATAAAAATGTCAATAAACTCAAACATAAATTTGAGTTGGGTTATCATTATTTGTTTGATCGCTATAACAGTGCTGAAAATCATTTTTATGCAGATTTTGATTTGCGAAAACGTGTAAATTGGTTTAAAACACTCGACAACCAAAGTTTTGGGGTTGAAGGTGGTTTTGAGTATTACAACTCGGGAGACTCCGTGTTGGCATACAATGCAATGCTTTACAATGTAGCGCCTTATATGCTGGTAAAATTGAATCCGTTTGAAATACGTGTAGGTCCGAAAATTAGCGTTGCACCCGATTTCGGTCCCGGAAAAGGAGACACAACCACGTACATAAAGTTCTATCCGTTGTTAGATGTAAAACTTCATATTGTACAAAATTACCTTACGCTGTTTGCCGGATTACGAGGCGACTACGAACGAATTGGATATTACACCATGATGGACGAAAACCCGTATATCAATCCGATTACTCCCCCAACCTTTACAGACAAAACATTTGAAGCGTTTGGAGGAATTAAAGCAAGCATTGGTGATGTTTTGGACATAAATGCAGGCATTTATAATTCAAATATCAACAATATGATTTTCTTTGTTATAGACAGTTCTACGGTGGCTCACAATCAATTCAAGTATGTTGTTGATAGCATTCAACTTACGCGCATACATGGCGATATAAATCTGACTTTGGGTAAAGATTTCGAATTGCTTATTGCCGGTAATTATTATTCCTACAGCATGGAAGCTGAAAAAGCACCGTGGAATCGTCCGGAATTTGATGCCAGCTTGAATGCCCGATATACTTTTATGACAGATTATACCGTCAAGCTAAAAACCCGAGTGATCGGAAAGCGTCCGTATTCTTATGATTCGGTGAAAGATGAAATACGCTACAATGATGCAATTGTTGATGTCGGACTTGGATTTGAATATCAAATAAATACAAACTTTAGTGCCTTCGTTAATGTTAACAATATATTGGCTAAAAGGAATTATTATTGGGCGAATTATCCCGGATATAGAATCTTAGCGCTTGGCGGCGTGAAATATTCTTTTTAGACTTGCGAGTCTATGCTGTGAGATTTTACATGAATTTTAGTATTTAGCTTAGGTCTTGACTGCATTATTTCGCATGATATTCATTAATTTGTAAGGCAATGGACAAAATACATTATAAGAAAAGGAACGATGATTTTCTCTATGAGGAAGAAGTACCGGGTGAAAACATACTCAAATGGTGCTACACAACCGGTATGGGGAAGCTGAGTCTTTTCTTACTTTTCAAACGAAAATTTTTGTCTGCACTTGGTGGTTTTTACATGAACACAAGCTTCTCTGCCAAGCGTATCGAAAAATTTATCGCGAATAATCATGTCGAAATGGATGATTATGCTTTACCGGCATCGGCTTATCGTACGTTTAACGATTTTTTTGTCAGAAAGCTAAAGCCGGGAGCACGACCTATTGCAGAGGGGGTGGTTTCGCCTGCCGACGGAAGGGTGCTTGCTTTTCAAAACATGACTGATGTGCAAAAGTTCTTTGTCAAAGGTCGAGCTTTCTCAGTCAGTGAATTTTTGGGTTCGCACGACCTTGCTGATAAATATATCAACGGTAGTATGTTCATCGTTCGGCTTGCCCCTGTTGATTACCACAGGTATCATTTTCCGTGCAGTGGGGTGTGTTCAAAATGTATTGAAATTGCAGGTGATTATTTTTCTGTATCTCCGTGGGCTCTACGGAAAAGCCTACAAATATTCTTGGACAACAAGCGGTCATTGAGTTTTGTCGAGAGTCAAGAGTATGGCTCCGTAGCGATTGTTGAGGTTGGAGCGACAATGGTTGGCAGTATTTTCCAAACCTACAAAACGGGAACAGCAGTCACCAAGGGTGAAGAAAAAGGGTATTTTGCTTTTGGAGGATCTACTGTTGTGTTATTTTTTGAACAAGATAGGGTTAGGTTTGACCCTGAACTTGTTGCTAACACAAAATTGGGCTTCGAAACCTTTGTGAAAATGGGGGAGCAAATTGCTGTTTAGCATTCTCATCACTCAAAACAATTACTTTTATTCATTTTGTCAACTCATTTTACAATCTTTAGTTTTTTATTGTTAAAAGTTTCACACCCGAGCTCAAAATGATATTTTCTCTTAAAAAACAGGACTTTAGTAAACATAAGCTCCTTTCTGTTTGTTGAAAAGTAAAGCAAAAAACCGAAGAGAATTATAGGCTTTTCGATTGATAATTGGTATATTTGCTGCGCTTAAACAGCATATAATTTATCCTATTGATTATGAGTGAATTAGATAATAAAAATCAGCAAGACTACGGTGCGGGTAATATTCAGGTATTAGAAGGACTTGAAGCGGTAAGGAAAAGACCTGCGATGTATATTGGCGATGTCAGTATTAAAGGTTTACATCACTTGGTTTATGAGGCTGTTGATAACTCTATAGATGAAGCACTTGCGGGTCATTGTGACACCATCATTGTTGAGATTAACGAAGACAATTCAATTAAGGTTACAGATAATGGTCGAGGTATTCCGGTGGGAATGCACGAAAAAGAAAAAAAATCAGCACTTGAAGTGGTGATGACCGTGCTGCATGCCGGAGGTAAATTCGACAAAGGTTCATACAAAGTATCCGGTGGTCTTCATGGTGTGGGTATTTCATGTGTGAATGCCCTATCCACGCACGTAAAAGTGAATGTGCACCGACAAGGGAAGATTTATCAACAAGAATATAATATTGGAAAACCTCTTTATGATGTAAAAGTTGTTGGAGATACCGACAAAACAGGAACAATGGTGCAATTCAAACCGGATGGTAGCATTTTTACTGAAACCACCTACGATTTTAGCATCTTAGCATCTCGCCTTAGAGAGTTGGCTTACCTGAACAAAGGTATTCACCTAAGACTTATTGACCATCGTGAGAAAGATGACGAAGGAATTTCGAAAAGCGAAGCATATTTTTCTGAAACAGGCTTACCTGATTTTATAAACTATTTGGATTCAAATAGAGAAAAATTGATTCCGGACACTATTGCGATGGATGGTGAAAAGAATAATATTCCTGTTGAAATTGCGATGCAGTACAACACTTCATTCAGTGAGAATTTGCATTCTTATGTTAACAATATCAACACCCACGAAGGAGGTACGCACTTGTCGGGTTTCCGTAGGGGACTTACTCGAACGCTAAAATCTTATGCGGATAAATCGGGAATGTTGTCGAAATTAAAGTTTGACATCAGCGGTGATGATTTTCGTGAAGGTCTGACAGCAATTATTTCGGTGAAAGTTGCTGAACCGCAGTTTGAAGGACAGACAAAAACAAAACTTGGTAACAGTGAGGTGATGGGAGCTGTTGACCAGCTTGTGAGCCAACTTCTTAACGACTATCTTGAAGAACATCCTAAAGAAGCTAAGATCATTGTTGAGAAGGTGATTCTTGCAGCTACGGCTCGTCATGCGGCGCGCAAAGCCAGAGAAATGGTTCAGCGTAAGAATGTGCTTTCAGGAAATAGTCTTCCCGGAAAATTGGCAGACTGCTCCGACAAAGACCCTGCAAATTGTGAGATTTATCTTGTCGAGGGAGATTCTGCGGGCGGTACAGCCAAGCAAGGTCGTGACAGAATGTTTCAGGCAATTCTTCCGCTTAGAGGTAAGATTCTGAACGTAGAAAAAGCTATGCCTCACAAGATTTTTGAAAACGAAGAAATCAAAACCATGTTTACCGCTCTTGGTGTATCTATCGGTACTGAGGAGGATTCCAAAGCGTTAAATATGGAAAAGCTTAGGTATCATAAGATTGTGATTATGACCGATGCCGATGTGGACGGTAGCCACATTGCAACGCTGATCTTGACATTCTTCTACCGCTACATGAAAGAAATGATCGAAAGTGGATATGTTTACATTGCAACACCTCCACTTTATTTGGTTAAGAAAGGAAAAGAAGCCAAATATTGTTGGAATGATGAGGAACGTGAGCAGACAGTCAAAGAAATGGCTAAAGGAGGAAATGAAAAATCTGTACACATTCAACGTTACAAGGGTCTTGGTGAGATGAATGCTGTACAACTTTGGGAAACAACAATGAACCCGGCTTCACGAATCTTACGCCAAGTTACGATTGACAACGCAACAGAAGCAGACAGAATCTTCTCGATGCTGATGGGTGACGAAGTCCCTCCACGTCGAGCATTTATCGAACAAAACGCAAAATATGCAAATATTGATGCATAGTTAGCATCTCGAGACTTTTTCCATTGTATGCTAACTAAAAAAATGAGGGTTAATCAAAACTAACCCTCATTTTTTATATTTACTCAACTCAACCAAGTCCAAATACACTCTCGCAACAATTTTTCTAAAAATCATTAGTTCCACTCAAACCTTTTTGTTCCTGACCTCAAAAAACCATTCAGACTTGCTTTATATTTTTAAAGAAAATAAAACTGTATTTGAGGTCAGGATTTTTGCAACAAATTATTATTTTTTGAAAGCAAGAATTTGTTCTTGAAGAACTTTGATTTTTGCTTCAGCATCAGCTTTCTTTTTACGCTCCATAGCTACTACTTTTTCAGGAGCACCATTGACAAACTTTTCATTGCTTAACTTTTTCATAACCCCTCTCAAAAAGCCCTCTGTATATTTGAGTTCTTCTTCGAGTTTAGCAATTTCTTCCTCAATATTAATATTCTCACTGAAAGGAACATAAAATTCATCTGTAAGAACTCTGAAAGACATTGCATTTTCAATCTTTTCGTTCACATACTCAATTTTTTCAAGATTACAAAGTTTTGCAACAACAGCATCAAAATATCCATCATTTTCAGCCTCATTTTTCTTGATGAATAACTGTAATGCTTCTTTTTGAGCAATATTCTTTTGTTTTCTGATGTTCCTAATCTCGCTAATTATTGAGCGTGCATTATCAAATTTCGCCAACAACTCTTCATTAAAATTATTTGCAGTTGGCATTTCAGAAACCATGATTGATTCACCATCTTTACGCTCACGGAGCACTTGCCAAACCTCTTCGCTCAGAAATGGCATAAACGGGTGAAGTAATTTCATTAATTTCTCAAAAATTTCAACTGTTTTTTCAAATGTAACTTTGTCGATAGGTTTTTGATATGCAGGTTTCACCATTTCAAGATACCACGAGCAGAAATCATCCCAAACCAATTTGTATGAAGCCATTAAAGCATCTGAAAGTCGGAATTTAATAAAATGATCTTCAATAGATGAAAGTACTTCGTTAAACTTACCCTCAAACCACTCAATCGAAAGCTTGGCGGTTGCCGGTTGCGAAATTTTTTCATCAACATCCCATCCTTTGATGAGTCGAAGCGCATTCCACACTTTATTTGTGAAGTTACGACCTTGCTCACAGAGTGCTTCATCAAACGGCAAGTCATTACCTGCCGGAGAAGTCAGCAACATTCCCACACGGACTCCATCAGCACCATACTGTTCCATCAACTTAATCGGATCCGGAGAGTTGCCTAAAGACTTTGACATCTTACGACCTAGTTTGTCGCGAACAATTCCTGTGAAATAAACATTCTTGAATGGAATTTCTTTTTCGTACTCCAAGCCTGCCATAACCATTCGTGCCACCCAGAAAAACATAATCTCAGGAGCTGTAACCAGATCATTGGTCGGGTAATAGTATTTAATATCTTCATTATCAGGATTACGGATACCATCAAATACCGAAATAGGCCACAACCAACTTGAGAACCATGTGTCAAGAACATCCTCATCTTGCTTGATATCGTCAATCGTAATATCCTTCAACTCAGGATAGTTTTCTTTTGCTTTACGAAGTGCTTCTTCTGCAGATTTTGCGGTGACCATTTCACGGTTTGGAAGATAATATACCGGAATACGCTGCCCCCACCATAACTGACGACTGATACACCAGTCGCGAATATTCTCCATCCAATGACGGTAGGTATTTTTAAATTTTGGAGGATGGAACTGGATTGTGTCGTTCATTACTGCATCAAGTGCAGGTTTTGCAAGTTCCGACATCTTTAAGAACCACTGCATGGAGAGTTTTGGTTCGATAACAACGTGTGTTCTTTCCGAATATCCCACTTTATTTACATAATCCTCAATCTTAACCACATTTCCGGCAGCTTCAAGATCTTTCATAATTTCTTTTCGAACCTCAAAGCGATCGCGCCCAACAAAGAGTGTGGCTTTTTCGTTCAATGTACCATCGTCATTAAAAATATCAATGCTTTCCAGCTTGTGCTTAATGCCAATCTCATAATCATGGATGTCATGTGCCGGGGTGATTTTTAAGCAACCGGTACCAAATTCTCTATCCACATATTCATCCTGAATAATTGGAACCGATCGGTTCACCAAAGGAACAATAACGCGCTTGCCGTGCAAGTGTGAAAAGCGTTCATCGTCAGGGTGCACACAGACAGCGGTGTCACCAAGAATTGTTTCGGGACGGGTAGTTGCAATTGTCACCCAATCATTTTCACCCTCAACCTGATATCTAAGATAATACAGTTTTGATTTAACTTCTTTATGTATCACTTCCTCGTCAGAAAGTGCAGTAAGTGCCGCCGGATCCCAATTCACCATTCTAACGCCGCGATAAATCAAGCCTTTTTCGTAGAGGTCAATAAAAGTATCAATCACCGAATCATAGAGCGCCTCATCCATCGTGAAACGCGTTCTACCCCAATCGCAGGACGCTCCCAATTTTTTCAATTGTTCAAGGATGATACCTCCATGTTTTTCTTTCCATTCCCAAGCATGTTTTAAAAATTCTTCACGCGAAAGTGTAGATTTCTCAATACCTTCACTTTTGAGCTTGGCTACCACCTTAGCTTCGGTAGCAATGGATGCATGATCAGTACCGGGTACCCAGCAAGCATTTTTCCCTTGCATACGAGCCCTCCGAACCAATACATCTTGTATGGTATTATTTAACATGTGCCCCATGTGCAGAACTCCGGTTACGTTTGGCGGAGGTATAACAACTGTGTATGGCTCACGATCATCAGGCTTCGACTCAAAGTATTTCTGATCTAACCAGTAAGCATACCATTTGTTTTCAGTCTTTTTCGGATTGTATTTTTTTGGAATGTCCATGCTCTTAATTAATTTGCTTATTTATAGAATTTGCAAAAATAATAAACATTGCCTTAGTTCTGTAAGTATTTTTTTCAAAAAAGGTCCCTACCACTCCAGCTTTCGTATTTCATCTTCCGACAAACCTGTTTCTTCCATTATGTCCCCAATCGACTCACCATATTTCAGCATCCGTTTTGCAAGTTTTCGCTTTGCTTCCTCTTCCCTTGCCTTAGCTTCCTCTTCCCTTGCCTTTGCTTCCTCTTCCCTTGCCTTTGCTTCCTCTTCCCTTGCCTTAGCTTCCTCTTTCTGTCTGCGTTCCTCCTCTTCCCTCGCCTTGGCTTGCTCTTCCCTTGTCTTAACCGCGGTGAGCTCTTGTTCGTATTTCTTGCGTTGC
>PDWJ01001224.1_pt1 | contig 32631 bp, 28 predicted proteins | sample 1430881 | NCBI WGS metagenome assembly PDWJ01 (sample SAMN01162460, study PRJNA174530) | Oral metagenome, whole genome shotgun sequencing project. | biome: Marine environment; feature: Marine mammal; material: Swab sample of the gingival sulcus; isolation source: swab sample of gingival sulcus...
ACTGGAGATAAAGAAATTGCCAAACAGGTGATGGCAGAAATTAACAATCAAGGTCTGGCACTTGTCTCCTATTCAACGGCACGCAAAAGCATAGAAGATATTTATATCAAAAGTGCGACCCCTGCTCCGAAGAGCAGCGAACAGGGCAAATAATTATGAACAAAGTACTGGCTATCGGCCTGAATACATTCAAAGAGTCTATTCGAGATAAAATTTTTTACAGCCTGCTATTTTTTGCTGTAATTTTAATCCTATTTTCCACAGTGTTAGGCAAACTAACCATTGGCGATCCCCTAAAGATCATCAAGGATTTTGGGTTAGGTGCCATATCCATCGGCGGCACGCTGATTGCTATATTTGTGGGTATCGGCATGGTGTATAAGGAGATGGAAAAACGCACCATTTACATTATTTTGTCTAAACCGCTGGCCCGATGGCAGTTTCTCATGGGTAAATATTTGGGACTCAGTCTGACCATACTGGTGGAAGTTATGGTAATGACGATATTACTGTTCGCCCTTTGTGCGGCATATGAAAACGCCGTGCCGTGGCCTCTATTGACAGCCATTGGTCCCATTTACATTGAAATATTGGTAATCCTTGCCTTTGCCGTGTTTTTTTCGGCTTTTTCAAGCCCGTTTTTAAGCGGCATGTTTACCTTAGCAACTTTTATCATCGGCCATTTTACCCAGGATTTAAGACTGCTTGCCAAAACCTCTGAAGACGCCGTATTTAAAACCCTGGCAGACGGGGTCTATTATATTCTGCCCAACCTTGAGCGGCTAAACTACAAAACCCAAGTGGTCCATAACCTGGCGATACCCGGCCAGGAGCTTGGGTTGAGTGTTGTTTATGCGGTCTGCTATATTGCCGTTGTTTTAATCTGTGCTGTATTTATTTTTAAACGTAGGGATATTTTTTAAGATTGCCATACGCCGTGTGGGACATCCACTCTTAACAGCCCTTGTCACCAAACCTGTCTAAAATTTCTGACCAGGGCGTCGACCTTGTCCAGTTCAATATCGCCATCATAAATCAGCATTCCGGGCTGGTTTGATCTGGAAATCTTTTGAAAATAGCGGATGCCGTTTAAGTCGTCATCCCGATAGGTTCGTGAAAATTTTATTTCAATCGGGATAAATGATGTGCCAGAAGGAGTTTCATTTTTTTGCCAAACATAATTATGGACAAATCTAAACTCTAAGTTTTAATTTGTCCATAATGCCATCAACATAGAACCTGTCAAGCCCATTCAAAAATGGCTTATTCTTTATTGAAACACACCCTTTCTGAAAAACACATCTCTCACGATATTGGATGGTATCATTACGTTCAATTATGATGCGGTTTTATCCAATCGATAGCGCATTGAGCGCATGCTTAAGCCCAGATATTCTGCTGCTTTTTTCTTATTTCCACCAGCTAACTTCATGGCTTTTTCCAGGTATGCCGTCTCAATTTTGCTAAGAATGTCATCTAAATCTACACCAGAGGACACATCCTCCAAGTCAAAACGAGCTTCTTTTACCCCTTCGATCCAACGTCGTCTTTTATGGGTTGAAATGGTGAGACTTTCAGGAAGAATGATATTTGTCGAAGATAATGCAACGGATCGTTCAATTAAATTTTCAAGCTCCCTGACGTTTCCTGGGAAAGAATATTTGTTCAAAAAATCAATTGCGTAGGAGGATAATTTTACGATATCCTTCCCCAGCCTTTTTGAATACTTGGCAACAAAATGCGTGGCCAGCAGTTCAATATCACCCTTTCTATGTCGAAGCGGCGGCACTTTAATAGGGATCACGTTGAGGCGGAAGAAAAGGTCTTCACGGAAATTGCCGTCAATGACTTCCTGTTCAAGCTTTTTATTGGTCGCAGAGATAATTCTAATGTCAACATCGATTTCGCGGGTGCCGCCCACCGGCTTAATCCGGGTTTCCTGAACTGCACGGAGCAGTTTGACTTGTAATAGGGTAGAAAGTTCTCCGATTTCATCCAAAAATATGGTGCCATTATTTGCCGCTTCAAAGAGTCCTTGCTTATCTGCGACAGCTCCAGTAAATGAGCCTTTGACATGTCCGAAAAATTCGCTTTCCATGAGCGTATCCGGAATTCCGCCACAATTCACAACAACAAAGGGTTGATCCCGGCGGTCAGAATTGTCGTGGATGGCCCGTGCGATGAGCTCTTTGCCAGTACCGCTCTCCCCAGTGATCAACACGTTGGTTTTTGTAGGGCCAATCTGCTGGATACGCTTGTAGATGGCCTGCATACCTGTGCTGTTGCCGATGATTTTACCAAAATGAATGTTGGACTTCAGCTCTGAAAAGCGGTGCGCTTTTTCCTGCTCCAGGGTTTTTAATTCCAACGCTTTGGCAATGGTCTCTTTGAGTTCTTTGTTATCAAAAGGCTTGGGAACAAAATCATAGGCCCCCTCATTCATGGCCTCAACGGCAATCTCAGTCGTGGAGTATGCCGATATAATGATCACCACAGTCGCCGCCCCCTGCTTTTTTACAGCACGGAGCACATCAAGACCTGTGATGTCTCCCAGACGAATATCTGTAAGGACCAGATCATAGGTTTTGGTCTGTACTTTTTTCAGGGCTTGCTTCCCATTTTTAGCCAGAGTGACTTTATAGCCCTGTTGAGATAAAAGCATATCCAGAAACTCACGCATGGAGAGTTCATCATCTACGACCAGAATGCTGTGTTTTGATGTCATTCGCTTTTTCTTTACCTTTTAAATACAGGCGTTCCCGCCACAAATGTCATCACGGCCTGCCCTGTGACCGTTTTGCCGGCAAAAGGGGTATTTTGGCTCTTGGAAAAAAATGCCGCAGGATCAATCTTGATCTTTGTTTCCGGGTCAATGAGGGTCACATCCGCAGGATTCCCCTCTTTAATGTCATTGTTCAGGCCCATGAGCACTGCCGGTGCTTTGGCCATGAGTTCTATCAGCCTTTCCAAGGTGAGATGACCGTCCTGAACCAGCTTCAAAGAGAGGGGCAAAGCCGTTTCAAGGCCGACAATGCCAAAGGCAGCCAAATCAAATTCCACATCTTTTTCATCACTATTGTGGGGGGCGTGGTCTGTGGCAATCATATCGATGGTGCCATCTTTGAGCCCTTGGATGATGGCCTGGCGATCCTTTTCGGAACGCAGGGGGGGATTCATCTTGAAGTGCGTGTCGTAGGGGGGAATGTCTTCATCGGTCAGCGTAAAATAATGGGGTGCAGTTTCACAGGTGACCGGGAGTCCTTTATGTTTGGCCTGGCGAATCGCATCAATTGATTGGGCCGTACTCATGTGGCAAAAATGAATCCGGGCGCCGGTCAGTTCTGCCAAGGCAATGTCACGGCTGACCATAACCGCTTCCGAAGCATTGGGAATACCACGGATACCCAGAGCCGTAGCCCGTGGGCCTTCATTCATGGCGCCGTTGTTCGAAAGGGCTTTGTCTTCGGCATGAATAAGGATTGGCATGTCCAAAGATTTACAATATTCCATGGCCCTGCGCATCAGTTGGGCGTTGGAAACGGGCAGGCCGTCATCGGTGACCGCTTTAATACCAGCCTGCTTCATGTCTCCGATTTCGGCAAGGGCAACGCCCTGGCAACCCACAGAAATCGCACCGGCCGGATATACCCTGGCTGACTCGGCCTTTTCGCCCTGACTTAAGATAAAGGCAGTGACTTGGGCATTGTCATTCACAGGAGTGGTGTTGGGCATGGCACAGACCCCGGTAAATCCGCCAGCAGCCGCAGCCTTGAGTCCAGATGCGATGGTTTCCTTGTATTCTTGTCCAGGTTCTCTCAAATGAACGTGAACATCAATCAGGCCAGGGACGGCAATCAGACCGTCAGCATTAATGACATTGACATCGGGTGCCGCCTGGATCTGTCCCGGTCCTTTCACCTGTGCAAATGTTCCATCTTGAATGAGAATATCTTTGATTGCGTCAATGCGGCCAGGATCTAAAACACGGGCCCCTTTAATCAGTGTCTGCATGTCTGCTGCCTCCTGCCACCAGGTAAAAAAGTGCCATCCGAAGGGCCACCCCATTGGTGACCTGATCCAAAATCATTGAGCAGTCAGCGTCAGCCACGTCACTTGATATTTCCACCCCCCGATTCAAGGGGCCGGGATGCATAACAAGGACGTCATCTTTGGCCAGACGCAATCGGTTCGTGTTCAGTCCATAGAGATTGGCATATTCCCTTTCGGTGGGGAACAATTGATTGCCCATCCGTTCTTTTTGTATTCTGAGCATCATCACAACATCCGCGCCGGTCACGCAGGATTCGATAGTCTTATCAACAGTACATCCCAGTTGTTCAATTCCCACGGGAATCATGGTTGCCGGGGCACAGATGCTAACCTTGGACCCCATCCGGGTCAATCCGATGATGTTCGAACGGGCCACCCTGGAATGAGAGATGTCACCGATGATGGAAACCTTTAGACCCGCCAAAGTTCCTTTGGCCTGACGGATACTCATCATGTCCAGCAGGGCCTGGGAAGGGTGCGCATGGGTCCCATCACCCGCATTGATCACCGAACACCGAACCCGCTTTGCGACCTGATAAGCGGCACCGGAAGAAAAATGACGCATGACAATCACATCCGGCCGCATGGATTCAAGGTTTTTGGCCGTATCCACAAGGGTTTCACCCTTAACAATACTGGAGGAACTCTTAGAAATTCCCACCGTATCCGCAGACAGCCGTTTGGCCGCCAGCTCAAAAGAGAGCTTAGTCCGGGTGGACGGTTCCTGAAAAAACATGACAATGGTTTTGCCCCTGAGGGTGGGTACCTTTTTAACAGGCCGCTCGGAAATTTCCTTCATGCCCACGGCTGTATCCAGAATCATGGAGATCTCATCTTTGCTCAAAGACTGGATGTCCAAAATATCCTTTTTGTTAAACCGCATCAATCAATCCTTAAAATAAAAGTGTACCGATGCGCCGCCACCGGACGCCAAAATCATCTTTATTCCATGACCAGTAAATGATAAATGCTTCTCCGCGAACCGCCTTGAGGTCTACAAAGCCCCAAAACCGACTGTCATGGCTGTTATCTCTGTTGTCCCCCATGACAAAAAGCTTATTGGGAGGAACGATTATCTTTTTTAAATTATCCCGGGGGGCAAACTGCCCGGGGATAATTCGCTGGTCTTTGTGCACGGCCCAGGGCTCGTCTGTAATCAATTTCCCATTGACGTACACTTGCTTATTCACAATTTCAATGGTGTCGCCGGCCACAGCAATGACCCGCTTGATATAATCTTTGGACGGATCATTTGGGTATTTAAACACCACAATGTCGTTTCTTTCGGGATCTTTTCCGGAAATCAACTCCTTGCCGTCGGTAAATGGAATCTTCACCCCGTAAATAAATTTATTAACGAGAATATGGTCACCAATCTGAAGGGTTTCGAGCATGGAACCCGATGGAATCTTAAAGGCCTGAACAATAAAGGTCCGAATAAACAGTGCAATTACCACAGCAATGAGAATGGCCTCAATATTCTCCCGCCAAGCACTTTTCTTTTGTGTTGCCATAGGTGTACTTTTTTTTAGAAATTTAGTTGTCATGGGTTTTATATGAAATATTCCAGTAACAAACTGGATTTATTACATCTTTATTGTGAGCCAAAGCATAGGGGTCAATAGACCAGGGACGGCCCGTGGCCATTACATAAAGCGCGTTACCAACCTCATAGTTTTTTTCATTGTTTCCCTGTTAGTTTTATTCATCTGATAGGCACTTAATGTATGACGTGTCCAGAAAAGCCTTAAGTATGATCCCGGTTTTGAATTACTTTATCTTGTTTCTAACCGCTTCAATTTTAGATGTGATATTATTTTTGACCCAGTTTCTGTCCCACCATTCCACAGGATTAACAAACCGATTATGAACGATAATGGATAGATGAAGGTGATCGCCGCCGGCAAGGCCGGTAAGGCCGGTGCGGCCAATAATATCTCCCTTGGCCACGATATCGCCCGGTTGCACCATTATGTCACTCAAATGCGCATACAAGCTTGCCAAACCCAACCCATGGTCGATAATAACAGTGTTGCCAAAAATTCCCACATCCTTGGCCATAATCACCCGTCCCCGGTTCGCGGCCCCCACAGCGGCATTGGCCGTAGACGCCAGGTCAACCCCCAGATGGGTTGCCCTGTCAACCTCCTTGCCCTTGTACTTATAAACGCGATGATCAGCATATCGGGCCCGGCGGGCAGAACCGGCCAGCCGTCCGAATCGTCCCTGCCACATCATTTCGTTCACCGTATCGGCCGGATAGGCCAGGACAGTCTCCACATTCTCTTGTCTCAACGTTCCGTTCAGGTACAAAAATTTTTCAAGCAAAGGATTTTCTGACAGGACAAATGCCTCTTCTTTCTCCCCAACGTCAATATCGGGCATTTTCCGTTCCAAAAACCGGTCCGAAATATTCAATACATCATGCCTGAAATTTTTATCCTTTATATAATGGTAAAATCCGCGTTTTCCCTCATTGCCAGCCAGATCCGTCGCCCGAACGACAATACGCGTGCCCGGACCCTGAGTGTGATCCAAGGCAAAAAAACAGACAAACACGCTGGGATCTTTAAACATGCCCGAATGCCCTGGATAGAAGTTGTCTCCCACCAGGACCCCTGAGGAGAGGACATCCTCCATTACCTTATAGATTACAAGGCCGCTGCCACCCCGGGTCAAGTTGTGTTGTTTGGTCAGCACCTTGATTTGGGGCAGCTTGGTATCAATAATAACCGGCCGCTCTTCATAAAACCGGTTACCTTTATTCCATCCATGCCAGGTATAATCGGTAACGAGAATGCCAATAATGGCTTTTCCATCATTCATGCCGTATTTACGGGCTTCCACTGGAATCACAAAATGGTCACTGTGTTGTTGATTGTCCGTAAAAAGGCTGGCAATGGAAGACGGTGGATATGTTTTATCCAACAAAATTTTCTCATTATCATTCTGCTTTAAAAAGACCTTTACCCGACGCAAGCCGGTCCCCTGATCACGGACCGAGAGGTTCATTTCATAGGATTTTTTAAGATATTGGGAGGGAAGCGTGATGTTTGCTTCGGGCACATCGCTCTCATATCTGGTATACAGGATCCAGGCCAGGGGAATACCCACCCCGAGGAGCAACACAGTCAAAATCGCTCGTTTCATTAAATTGCCTTATATTTTCAAGGGGTTATATAAAAACAAACAAATTCTTTTTAAGATATCAGTAAAACCCGTACATATCAAGGAATTTTCCCATTGCGAATGCAGCTTGACTTTTGACAGCTCAAACATTAGGTTGATTTCCAAAAGATCTCTTTTTTGAGGATTCCCATCATGAGCAATTTTTTTTTTGATTTAATCAAAGATCATCCACCTGTTTTTTTTCTGATCGCAGGTCCCTGCGTCATTGAAAATTATGAGACCAGCGTGGCCATTGCCTCCCACTTAAAGCAGGTGACCGGGGAGCTGGGTATTCCCTACATTTTTAAAGCTTCATACGACAAAGCCAACCGCACTTCGATTTCATCGTTCAGGGGGCCTGGCCCTGAAGAAGGACTTAAAATACTCAAACAGATTAAAGATGAACTTGAGATTCCGGTAATATCCGATATTCATCTGCCAGAACAGGCCCAACACGCCGCTGAAGTGCTGGATGTAATCCAGCTGCCGGCCTTTTTGTGCCGCCAAACAGACTTGATTCTTGCCGCCTGTAGTACAGGAAAACCGGTAAATATCAAAAAAGGACAATTTATATCTCCTGCCGACTGCCGCAATATCATTAACAAAGCAAAATCCACAGGCAACACGGACATCGCCATCACCGAAAGAGGCACCAGCTTCGGATACAATAACTTAGTGGTGGATTTCAGAGGGTTTCCCATTATCAGCAGCATGGATGTGCCAGTCATTTTCGATGCCACCCACAGTATCCAACTGCCCGGCGGTGCAGGAGATGCGTCAGCAGGAGAGCGGCAGTTTGTCCCCCCGCTGTCAAAGGCCGCCATTGCCGCCGGGGCCCATGGACTGTTCATGGAAACCCATCCTGAACCGGATAGCGCCCTGTGCGACGGCCCAAACTCCATGCCATTGGACCAGATGAAACCCTTACTCACGACCCTTTTGAAAATCAAACGGGCGGTAGCGAAATGACAGCCAATTCATACCAATTTAGCCATATGGATCGCCGGCTTACGACTCAGCTTAAACAGATATGTCTGCTTCTGCTTGATGTAGATGGTGTACTCACGGATGGCACCATCACCTATACCGACGGCGGTGAACAGGTAAAATCCTTTAATTCAAAGGACGGTTTGGGCATGCGGCTGCTTATGGATGCGGGCGTGGATATCGGGATTGTTACCGGCAGAACCTCAGGCGCCCTGCGTCACAGGTGCAGTGACCTTGGTATTCATTTAATTTTCGAGGGCGTCACGGATAAAGCGGCTGCATTTAACACCATTGTCAATACCACGCAACTGGCACCTGAACAGATTGCCTTTATGGGAGATGACCTCATTGATCTGCCGGCCATGACCCGGGCTGGCCTGTCTTTTACCGTGGCGGATGCGCCTGACGAGATTAAACAGGTGGCCGATCTGACCTCAAAACTGCCAGGCGGCCGGGGAGCGGTCCGCCAAATCTGTGAAATCCTATTAAAAGCCCGGGGCGACTGGGACAACATCATTGCTGGTTTTATGTCATGACCCGCCCTGGAAACAAACGCTTTATTCTTCCTTTGGTTATACTTCTGGGGTGCATATTTATTGGACTGGGTATTTACTACTATGTGAACCATCTACTCGCAACGCCACTCCCCATAAACGATATACAGGTGGATACCAAGGCTGCCCTTAAACTGAATCTCCTTGAGCAAACCTCTAAAAAAAACGGCGTCACAGAGTGGAAACTAAAAGCAGCGTCAGCCACAATGCTCAAGGACGAGAACAAAGCCGTGCTTGAGGATGTCGCAGCGCAATTTTTCACCAAAGACGGCACCGTGGTGTACCTGAACGGCCGCCGGGGAATCCTGGATACAAAGCAACACGATATGGTATTTTCAGACAATGTTGTGATCCGTTATCAAGGCTATACCATGAGAAGTGAAACATTGCATTATGACAAAAAACCTCATATACTGTACACCAATTCTCGGATACGCATTGAGGATGGGACGTCCACCCTTGAGGCCGATGCCATGGAAATCCGGCTAAATGAACGCCGAATCATCTTAAAAGGACATGTAAAAGGACTTTTCAGTGAATCGCTTGCCCTGCCATAAACCGGCCGTCTGCAATATGACGACGGTTCGTTGTATTATATCACTGATTGTAGCGGCACCAATTATTTTGTCCGCCATTTTTGCATCTGCCGAATCCAGTGCGCCCCAGCCCAATCCCTTTTTGACCCAACGCACTGCAAGTCGCTTTCTGAAGGTGATTTCCGATAAAATGATTGCTGAACAAAATGCCGGAGTGGTCGAATTCATTGGCAATGTGAAGGCTACCCAGCAAGATTCGACCCTAGTGGCGGATTCCGTAAGAATCTTTCTTAAGGCCTCAGAATCAAAACAAGATAACCTGAGCAATATAAAAAAAATGGTGGCCACAGGGAACGTGGAATACACAGCCGGTGATAGAAAGGCGATGGCTGACAAAGCGGTCTACACCATTGCAGATGAAGTACTGGTACTGACAGGCAAAGCCCCCAAGCTGCTCACAGGTAACAGCTGGATTTCAGGTAAAAAGATTACGTTATTCCGTCTTGACGGCCGTGTCATGGTTGAAAGTGACCGCACCAAGCGGGTCCAGGCCGTTTTTGATGCCCAAGATCAAAAGCGTCCTTAAAAAGATTGAAATAAAATTAAGACACCATGAGTCAACTGGTACTGGACAAGCTGGTCAAAATATACTCGGAAAAAACCGTTGTCAATCAGGTGGACCTGACAGTGAACCAAGGTGAGGTGACCGGGCTTCTTGGCCCCAACGGTGCAGGCAAAACCACCACCTTTTATATGGCGGTGGGCATGGTCAAACCCGATGGCGGCAGTGTCTATCTAGACCAGGAGGATATCACCCGACATCCCATGTATATCCGTGCCAGAAAAGGGATTGGATACCTGCCCCAGGAATCCTCCATCTTTAAAAAACTAACGGTGGCAGAAAATATTACAGCCATTTTGGAAGTGTTACCTAAAAATGGTATAGACATAAAAAAAAAAGCCGCGGCGCTGATGACCGAACTTGGCATTGAGCGGCTGGCCGGGCAAAAAGCGGCATCATTGTCCGGCGGGGAACGCAGGCGCCTGGAAATATCCAGGGTACTTGCCACGGATCCCAAGTTCATCCTTTTAGATGAACCGTTTGCCGGTGTAGATCCGCTGGCTGTCATTGATATCCAGCAGATCATTTTCCAGCTCACAGATCGGGGCATCGGCGTTTTAATCTCGGACCATAATGTTAGGGAAACCCTTGGGGTGTGCAACCAAGCCTACATCATGAATCAGGGCCTCGTGGTTGAATCTGGGACGCCCGAGACAATCATTTCAAGTGAAGTAGCAAAAAAAATATACCTGGGAGAAAATTTTAAACTTTAGTATGGAACTTGGATTACAACAAAGCCTTACCCTGACCCAACAACTGGTGATGACCCCCCAGCTCCAGCAAGCCATCAAGCTGTTGCAGTTGTCCCGTATCGAGCTGGCAGAAATGATTCAGCAGGAAATGGAACAAAACCCTGCTTTGGACGAATCCGTCACCGATGATGTTTCTGAAACGAAAATTACCGCCCAAGAATCAGAGACACAGGACGCGGACACCGAGGATGCTGCCATCAAAGAGGTCACCATTGAAGACCGGGTGCGTTCGGATACAGATTGGGAAAACTACATCAATGAGTACAATTCCACTGGAAGAATTTATACGGAATCTGAAAATACAGAAGCACCCAATTTCGAGGCCTTTACCTCGGAAAAGCAAACCCTGAAACAGCATCTGGAATGGCAATTAATGCTTTCCGGTCTCTCCTTAGAGCAAGAGGCCATCGGCCATATCATCATCGGTAATCTGAACCAGGATGGCTATCTTTGTTCAACCACAGAGGAACTGGCCGACATCGCCCACTCACAGGTTGAGGCCGTGGAAGAGGTCTTGAGTCATCTTCAGACCTTTGATCCCCCAGGGGTTTGTGCAAGAGATCTTTGCGAGACCTTGTTAATTCAAGTCAAGCAGCTGGGTATTGACAACCCAGTGATAGATGCCATCATTAAAGATCACTTAAAAAATATTGAAAACAAAAATAGTAAAAAAATTGCCGCCGCCTTAAAAATTTCTGTTGAGGATGTCCGGGCGGCTGTTAAAATCATTCAATTTCTTGAACCCAAACCCGGGCGCAAGTTTACCACGGAAGAACCGACTTATATCACACCAGATATCTATGTGTATAAAGTGGATGATGAGTTTAAGATTGTGATGAATGATGACGGCCTCCCCAAACTAAGAATTTCAAAATTTTACAGAGATGCGGTTGCGGACGGTAAAAAAATTCCCAAAGAAACAAAAGTCTACCTCAATGAAAAAATGCAGTCTGCCTCTTGGCTCATTAAAAGCATCCACCAGCGCCAAAAAACCATTTATCTTGTTATGGAAAGTATTATTAAGTTTCAAAGGGAATTTTTTGAAAAGGGAATTGCCTACCTTCGCCCGCTGATTCTCAAGGATATTGCCGAAGATATTGAGATGCACGAATCCACCATCAGCCGGGTTACTACGAACAAATACGCCTATACCCCTCAAGGCCTGTTTGAACTGAAATTTTTCTTCAATTCATCAATCGAACGTATTGATGGTGATGCCATGGCCTCTGCCAGTGTAAAAGAACGGATCCGGCAGCTCATCGAGAATGAAGATGCGAACGCCCCCCTGCCTGATGACAAAATTGCATCGATTCTCCAGGAATCCGATATTAAAATTGCACGGCGAACCGTTGCAAAATATAGAAAGATGCTCAATATTCTACCGTCAAACAAACGGAAAAAACTTTAGTGGAGAGGTAGGTATACAGGCGGCTGTAACACCAAAACACAACAAAGGAAAACTGAATCTGCGCCAGTGCAGAAGATAAGGGTAACATAAGGCCAATGAAACTAAGTGACATTTTGAATCAACATTCTATTATTGCCGACCTTGCTGCGGACAACAAAACCGGCGTCATCCGGGAGCTGGCAGAAGCGGTGGCACCTGCGGCAGATACCGATGCGGACGCCATTGCGACTGTACTCATGGAAAGAGAATCGTTAGGTTCTACAGGGATTGGTGGCGGCATTGCCATTCCCCATGGAAAACTCGACAGCGTCGAATCTGTTACGGTGGGATTCGGTCTCAGTCGTAAAGGGATTGAATACAATGCCCTGGACGACCGTCCGGTTCACATTTTCTTTGTTTTATTGACCCCAGAAAACAATTCAGGCGACCACCTCAAAGTGCTGGCTCAGATTTCAAAGCTGCTTAAAATGGATCAATTTAAAAATCGGCTTAAATCCGCGGGGTCCCGTGAAGAAATCCGCGACATTATCATGGCACAGGACGAAGAATTTTGATTTTGTGCCCCCACAACGGCTTGAAAAACAGGCCAAATATTCGGACTGCACAAGATGAACATACAAAAGGTTTATGTTTATATCATTACCGGCATTTCAGGGTCAGGCAAAACAACGGTAATCCGCGCGTTTGAAGACGCCTCTTATTACTGCATCGACAATATGCCAATGGCGCTTATACCCAAGGTATTGGAACTGCCATTGAGCGACTACCCTCAGGTTAAAGGGGCTGCCTTTGTCATGGATATGCGCTCTAAAACATTTACCCAAACGTTTGTTGCCGGCATATCTGCACTCGAAGACATGGGGATTACACCTGAAATTCTTTTTATAGAAGCGGATACGGATATTCTTGTCAAACGGTTCAGCCAAACCCGGCGTCAACACCCCATGGATGAAGGGAAAAGTCTTCTGGACAGCATTCAGGCGGAAAAAAAGGCCATGGGCGTAATCCGAAAAATGGCCCACCACATTATTAACACCAGCGATTTTAATGTTCATCAACTCAAATCCGAAATTCTCAATCTAATTGAGATCCACAGCGGGGATAAACGGCTGGACTTGATGAAATTGAACATTGTATCCTTTGGATTCAAATATGGTATCCCCATGGATGCCGACCTGGTGATGGACTTGAGATTCCTGGCCAACCCCTATTTTGTACCGGAACTCAAAGACTTGGATGGAGAATCCGAAGGGGTTAAACAATTTGTGCTGGAAAACCGGGAAACCAAAAGATTTCTGGAAAAGTATAACGATTTTATTGACTATCTCATTCCTTTGTACAAGAAAGAAAACAAAGCATATCTAACCCTTGCCATCGGATGCACTGGCGGCCGACACAGAAGCGTAGCAATATCTCGCGCAGTATTTGAACGGCTGACCGCTAAAGGATTTCACCCCAGCATCCAGCACAGGGACATTGACAGGGACACAAACACATGACAGGTATCTTAGTTGTAACCCATGCCGAGCTCGGCAGCACACTGATTGACACCCTTGAATTTATTCTGGGTACCCCCCAGGACAATCTAATGTCAATATCCATAGATATCAAACAGGATCCAGATGACCTTCGTAAACGAATCAAACAAGGGATAAAAAAGGTACGCACCGACAAGGGGGTCATTATCCTCACAGACATGTTCGGCGGCACCCCATCCAATTTATCCTACTCTTTTTTAGAGGAGGGGAAAGTAGAAGTCATTTCCGGCGTGAACCTGCCAATTTTAATGAAAGCGGTTAGCGTAAGAAACAAAATGGATATTTCGACACTGACGGCCTCATTGGTGGAATCTGGAAAAAAGAGCATCTCTTTAGCCTCGGATATTCTCAAAGGAACGAAACGACAATCCTGAATAACGGTCATGGGCCAACCAGGGTTTTCCATAGAGAGTTATCCATAAAAAACAGGAATTTGGTGAGACATATTCACTCATAAACACAGTTTATCAAACGCTTCAGAAAGGAGAGAGCAATGACGCTAAACATAGGCATAAACGGTTTTGGTAGAATTGGCCGGATGGCATTTCGTGCCGCCCTTGAAACTGACGGGGTTGAAGTCAAAGCCATCAACGACCTGACAGATACAAAGACCATTGCCCACCTGTTGCAGTACGACTCGGTACATGGTCGTCTGAACCGGGAGGTCAGCGCTAAAGACGACAGTATCACCGTGGATGGACAGACCATCCAGGTATCTGCTTTCCAGGATCCGTCTCAAATCGCCTGGGCGCATTCAGATGTAGACGTGGTACTGGAGTGCACCGGTCTATTCAGAACCCGGGAAACCGCATCCAAACACTTTGAAGGCGGTGCTAAAAAAGTCATCATCTCCGCACCAGCTTCGGATCCAGACATTACGATTGTCATGGGCGTCAACCATGACAAGTATGACCCGGCATCCCATCATATCCTGTCCAATGCCTCCTGCACCACCAATTGCCTGGCGCCGGTGGCCAAGGTACTGCTGGAAAACTTTGGTATTGTCTGCGGTCTGATGACCACCATACACGCCTACACCGGGGGACAGCGCCTGCTGGACTTTCCCCACAAGGATTTGCGCAGATCCAGGGCTGCCGCACTCTCCATGATTCCCACCACAACGGGCGCTGCAAATGCCGTTTCCCTGGTACTGCCGGAGCTGGAAGGAAAACTCAACGGTTTGGCTGTCCGGGTTCCCACCCCCAATGTATCTCTGGTGGATCTGGTGGTCACAACGGAAAAAGGCGGCCTGACAAAAGAGATGGTTAATACGGCATTAAAAACAGCTGCCGAAACCCATCTCAAGGGCTTTCTTGGCTACAGTGATTTGCCCCTGGTATCCATCGATCACAACTCATGCCCGTTGTCATCCATTGTGGATGCCTCATGTACCGATGTCATTAACGGCAATCTGGTCAAGGTATACGCCTGGTATGACAATGAGGCTGGATACTCCCATCGAATGATCGACCTGGCCAAGATGGTGGGAAAGGAGATCTAATATGGCCAGAAAACCGTTCATTGCGGGCAATTGGAAAATGTATAAAACAGGTTCCCAGGCCGTCGAGACGGCCCGGGAACTGGCCAGTCTGTGCCGGGATATGAGTGACATCGACATTATGATTGCCCCAACAGCGCTGTCCCTGCCTCTGGTAGCCCAGGCGGTAGAACATACACCGATCAACGTCGGAGCTCAGAATCTGTATTTTGAGACCCAGGGAGCCTATACCGGTGAAGTATCTGCACAGATGGTAAAGGCCGCTGGTGCCCAATATGCGATCATCGGGCATTCTGAACGGCGTCAATATTTCGGGGAAACAGACGATTTTGTGGCAAAAAAGGTAAAGGCTGCAATCGAGGCGGATCTTATTCCTGTGGTCTGCATTGGAGAGACAGAAGCAGAGCGAGATGCACAAAAAACATTTTTTGTGCTTGACAAACAGGTGACAGATGGGTTAAAAATCGCAGGTCCTGATGGCATCGGGACACTGATTCTTGCCTACGAACCCGTATGGGCCATTGGTACAGGCAAGACTGCCGGCCCAGAGCAGGTGGATGAAGTTCACCAGTTCTTAAGAAAATTACTAAAAGAAAAATTCTCTGAAACGCTGGCAAACGAAACGCGAATTCTTTATGGCGGCTCGGTCAACCCGGACAACATAAAGGCGTTAATGAACATTGAAGATGTAGACGGCGCACTGGTTGGCGGGGCGAGTTTGGACGCGGCGACCTTTAGCCGTATTATTGGATATAGAAACAGATAAGGTGTACTAAACCATTATGAGTACCATTGTCATCGCATTACACGTTACGGTGTGTATTCTTCTGATACTCATCGTACTGCTCCAGACAGGAAAAGGCGCAGAAATGGGCGCGTCCATTGGTGGTGCAGGCAGTCAAGCGCTGTTTGGCGCATCTGGACCTGCGACAATCTTGACCAAGATGACGACTGCATTTGCAATCATCTTTATGATCACATCACTGAGTCTGGCCTATATGTCCGGCAACCAGTCCCAGACAAGTGTCATGAAAGATGCAAAAGCCCCCGTAGAAGAGACATCAGAATAGGATAATCCAATATACATGCCGAAGTGGTGGAATAGGTAGACACGCACGCTTGAGGGGCGTGTGGGGAGACCCGTGGGAGTTCAAATCTCCCCTTCGGCACCACACAACGACAAAGAGCCGCAGCCGGTAACGGATGCGGCTCTTTGTCGTTAAGTAACACCATAGCAACCTAAAAATACATGGCAGATCCTAAAAGAATAAGCTGTTATAAATGCAAATTTTTCTATGTTACCTGGGCGCCGTCACATCCCAACGGATGCCGTGCCATGGGGTTTAAAAGTAAACAGCTGCCCAGTGTGGTTGTCCGTCGCACGTCAGGCCAACCCTGCCAAATGTTCCAACCCAAAGTCCCCATCAAACGAATCTAATATTAACAAATGGTAATCATTGAAGCCTTGATTTATTGTCAAGGTCACTTATTATATACTCTATTATGACTTTATTACACCACCGTATGGCAGGGCAGGACCCTAGAAAAATAGAAAAAGAGCTGGGAGAATTCTTAAATAAAAAATTTGGCGGTAATGTCAAATTTATCTCCCCGTCCATCCACCCGGAGCAAAAGCCGATTGCCGGTAAGCCGCCAGCCAAGGGTAAAAAAGAGCTGATTGATTTTAATATCAAGCCCGCAGAGCTGATCAGTTATCTGGATCAATACGTCGTACGCCAGGATAAGGCAAAATCCGTGCTGTCTACCAAAATCTGCACCCATTTTAACCGGATCAGACATCAGGCGGCCACTGGAGAAGGGGCCTCAAAAATCACTGGAAATATTAAATCCAACATCCTCATGCTGGGTCCCACAGGTATTGGAAAGACCTACCTCATCAAGCTCATTGCCAAAAAGATCGGGGTGCCCTTTGTGAAGGCGGATGCCACAAAATTCTCAGAAACCGGATATGTGGGTGGCGATGTGGACGACCTGATCCGGGATTTGGTCAAAGAAGCCGATGACGACATTGAACTGGCAGAGTGCGGTATTGTGTATGTCGATGAAGTCGATAAAATTGCTGCCAGCCCAAATGTTATTGGGGCCCAGGTGTCCCGAACCGGCGTACAGCGGGCACTGCTCAAACCCATGGAAGAAACCGAGGTAAACCTCAAAGTGCCCCATGATCCAGTGTCCATGATGCAGGAACTTGAATCCTACCAGCGGACAGGAAAACGCAGTGCTAAAAAGGTAAATACGGCCAACATTCTATTCATTTTATCCGGCGCATTTTCCGGCCTGACCGATGTAATCAAAAAACGATTAAGCCAGCAGGCCATAGGGTTTGGCGCCGCCCTGCCCCAAGCCCAGCAAGACGAAGACCTGTTCAAAGCTGTGCGATCTGAAGATCTTGTGGCATATGGATTTGAATCAGAATTTATTGGCCGGGTGCCGGTGCGTTGCGTGCTGGACACATTAACGGAACAGGATCTTTACGCAATTTTGAAAATGCCCAACAACCCGGTCATCCTAAGTAAACGGCTGGATTTTAAATCCTACGGCATTGACATGGTCTTTACTGATGAGGTGCTCAAAACCTTTGCCCATAAGGCCTACTTGGAAAACACCGGCGCCAGGGGCCTGGTTTCTGTTGTAGAGGAAGCCCTGTTGCCGTTTGAAGAAAAGCTGCCCTCCTCCGGCGTGACCCAACTTGCCATCACCCCGGAAACCATCGAATTTCCCGAGCGCGTGCTCCCTGCCCTGCTCGAAGGTAATACGTCAGACACATTTGAGGCTGAATACCATGCCGCCCTGGCCCATCAAATGGACTACATTACAGAATATGTTACAGACAACTGGAAAGCCTTTTCCATCCGCCACGGGTTAACGTTAACCCAAATTCGCAGCCAAATGGTAGCCCAGTACTATACCGCCCATGTCATGGAAATCGAAGATGCGGTGAAACAGATCAAACTATTTCATGACAACATCAAAGAAATAGAGATGGAAATCACCAAAAGTTATGATCTAAATATTGTGTTTGAGGAAGATGCGGCAGATTTTCTTATCCAGCAGTTCATTGATCATAGCACTACCACAGAAGAAATTTTATCCAAAATTTATTCGGACTTTTTTGACGGCTTCAACCTGGTCCGGGAAAAAACAGGGAATAATCGTTTCTTTTTATCCAAAAAGGGACTGATAGATCATGAGACCTACCTTAACGAGCTTATCAGGAAAGAATTAAAATGATTGGAATTTCAAAACTTTACTGTGCCACTGTAGAGCCCTCAGATACCCTTAGGTATTCAAGGGCATCAGGGAAACTGCCTTCCCACCTGCTCCAATTTTCCAAGGATAAAAAGCCGGTGGTGGTTTGGAACATGACCCGGCGTTGCAACCTTAAATGCGTTCACTGTTATGCCCAGTCAGAAGATATCGATTATGACAATGAACTCACCCATGAGCAGAGCCTTGCCATGATCGACGACCTGGCCAAGTTTGGTGTTCCCGTATTGCTGTTTTCCGGGGGAGAGCCCCTGGTGCATCCCCGCCTGGTCGAGTATGCCCAATATGCCGTCTCCAAAGGGATGCGGGCAGTGATCTCCACCAATGGCACCCTGATCACCAAAAAAAAAGCAAAACAGCTAAAAAAAATTGGGCTATCATACGTGGGCATCAGCCTGGACGGTATGGAGGCCACCCATGACAAATTTCGAGGCGTTCCCGGCTCATTTAAACGGGCCATGGCCGCAGTAGACAACTGTCAAGAGGCCGGCATCAAGGTCGGCCTGAGGTTTACCATTAATAAACGGAACGTCCAGGACATCTCCGGCATCTTTGATCTGCTGGAACAAAAAAATATCCCCAGGGCCTGTTTCTACCACCTGGTCTATTCCGGCAGGGGATCTGAAATCGCCAAAGAAGACCTAAGCCACGAAGAAACCCGCAAAACACTGGACCTAATCATGGACCGGACAAAGGATCTCCATGACCGGAACATGGCCAAAGAGATTCTCACCGTGGACAACCACGCCGACGGTCCCTACCTGTACCAGCGGATGCTTGACGAAGACCCGCAACGGGCTGCTGAAGTGCTGGAACTGCTTGAAATGAACGAAGGGAATAACTCTGGACGTGGGATTGGCTGTATCTCATGGGACGGGGAGGTACATCCGGACCAGTTCTGGCGGGAAATCTCTTTGGGTAACATTAAAGATCGCCCCTTTTCTGAGCTGTGGGTCGATCCTGAAAACGAATTTCTCATGAAAATGAAGGAAAAGAAAAAACATGTCAAAGGTCGGTGTGCCCAATGCCGCTGGCTGGACATTTGTGCCGGCAACTTCCGGGCACGGGCTAAATCTGTGGCTGGCGATCCCTGGGATTCGGATCCGGCCTGTTACCTGACCGATGAAGAAATTAAAAAACCGGAAGTCCATCAGGAGGCTTAATTTTGCTCTTTCCCGAATATAGAGGCCGACGCTTACGGGCCAGTAATACGTTTAGACGGATGATCCGAGAGACAGCACTCTCCCACAATGACCTTATCCAACCGCTGTTTGCGGTTGAAGGCAAATCGGTAAAAAAACCCATCAGCACCATGCCAGGACAATTTCAAATGTCCATCGATCATATTGTGGCCACTGCCAAAACGGCCAGAGATGTGGGCATCCCTGCAATTATTCTTTTCGGGATCCCCGATAAAAAGGATGCCTTAGGCACGCAGGCCTATGCCAAAGACGGTATTGTTCAGCGGGCGGTTTCTGAAGTTAAATCCGCTGTGCCAGATCTCACTGTGATCACCGATGTCTGCCTGTGTGAGTACACCGATCATGGCCACTGCGGCATGATTGACAACGGGAGTGTGGACAACGACGCCACCCTGGATCTTCTTGCACGGTCCGCCCTCTCCCATGCCCAGGCGGGGGCCGACATGGTGGCCCCCTCGGATATGATGGACGGTCGGGTGGCAGCCATCCGAGGAATACTTGATGATGAAGGCTATTCCCAGACCCCGATCATGTCTTATGCGGTCAAATATGCTTCGGCATTTTACGGCCCGTTTAGGGAAGCTGCAGAATCTGCCCCCCAGTTTGGCCATCGAAAAAGTTATCAAATGGATCCAGCCAACGCCCGGGAAAGTATTCGTGAAGCGACCATGGATGTCGAAGAAGGCGCAGATATCATCATGGTCAAGCCGGCCTTGCCCTACCTGGATATTGTCTGTCGGCTCAAAGATGAAATAGATCTGCCCATTGCGGCCTACAATGTATCTGGCGAATATGCCATTATGAAGGCCGGAGACATGATGGGCTGGGTGGATGGTAACGCCCTGATCATGGAGACCCTGCTCTCCATCAAACGGGCCGGGGCAGATCTGATTCTAACCTATTCCGCCATTGATGTAGCAAGGGAGCTGACAAGCTGATGCACCATCCACATATTAAACCAGGGCACCCTGGCGGGCATCCTGGGGGAAAACCTGGAGCGAAAAAGACACTGAGGCTGGTGGCGTGGGAAACCACCCGGCGGTGCAACCTGAACTGCAAGCACTGCCGCGCCGTGGCCGAAGACCATCCTTATGACAATGAGTTGGACACGGTCGCGGCGTACCGCCTGCTGGATCAAATCCGAGAAGTGGGACAGCCCATCATCATCCTCACTGGCGGTGAGCCATTACTTCGAAATGACATCTATGATATAGCCCGTTACGGTGACAACATTGGCCTACGCATGGTCATGGCCCCGAATGGCACCCTGTTAACGGCTGACAATACGAAAAAGTTAAAGGCCGCCGGGATCAAGCGGATCTCCGTCAGCCTGGATGGCGCCTCAGCAAAGAGCCATGACGATTTCAGGGGATTGACCAACGCCTTTAACCGGACCTTGCAAGGGATTGAATACGCCAAAGCCGCAGATCTTCCTTTCCAGATTAACACCACCATTACTAAAAATAATCTGGATGAGATCCCCAAAATCCTGGTACTGGCAGAAGCCCTGGGTGCAGTGGCCCACCACATTTTCTTGCTGGTACCTACGGGCCGAGGGAAATACATTCTGGACGCCACCATAGATGCCAAACAATATGAAGAAACCTTGAACTGGTTTTATGACCAGCAGGATAAAACCCCTCTTCAGCTCAAGGCCACCTGTGCGCCCCATTACTATCGAATTTTGCGTCAGCGGGCCAAAGCCGATGGTAAGAAAGTGACATTTGAAACCCACGGTCTGGACGCCGTTACCCGGGGATGCCTGGCCGGCACTGGATTCTGCTTTATCTCCCATGTGGGGCGGGTACAAACCTGCGGATTTCTGGATGTGACCTGCGGTGATGTTACCCAGCAGCATTTTAAAGATGTCTGGGAGCATTCAGAAGTATTCAACCAACTTCGCAACTTTAAAAACCTGGACGGGAAATGCGGCGACTGCCAATATCAAACCGTGTGCGGCGGTTGCAGGGCGCGTGCCTACGAAGCCACGGGCGATTATCTGGCTGAAGAACCATTGTGCTCCTATCAGCCTCCAAAGCGACATGTAAGTTCGCTATAACGGCCTGCCGTCTACTTCAAGGCATTTAACTTGAGCATCAGAGGGCGGTCTTCTTCCGTGTCGCCGATAAACTGCACCGGCCCCGGATTCCGAAAATGATCGGGATTGGCATCGGCAGCCACCCAGTTTTCACGAAAGGCTTGGAAGACCTTAAAGGCCTTGGAATCAAGGTCTACAATACTCTTTTCTATGACCAGTTCCAGTTTCCCTTTGCGTTCTTCTAAATGCATGAGCCGGGCAATGGGAATACCGATGGGAATCCAATTTTCAAAGGGCTGCTCCAAATTCAGTACTGCTGCCATCTGTCCTGTGGCATTACCTGCAACCAGATGAAATGCGGTCAATCCCAGGTTATAAGTATAGTTACAGTCAAAATGAGTGGGGTCTGATCCCCGGCCGTCATATCCATAAAAATGGGTCTGAATTTTAAATTCCGGTTCAGATTTTTTAAATATGTCTACCAACGCCTGGGGCAATTCTGCCTGTTCGTCAATCATTCCGTCATTTACCAGCGCCGCCTTAAGGGTCTTGATGGAAATGATCTCAGGTTTTACCAGCACATATTCATCCTGGGGATTTTTAAACAAGGCCGGGGCAAACCGCTCAGCATCCAGGTGCGCCGCGCCCATAAAACGAACATAGTCCGAACGATTGATGCCAACTTTGTATACCCCTTGTTCCTTTAGGACATCCAGATATTCCCGGACCATGCCCATGACGATTGTTTCGGTTTTGACCCGGGAAAACTGGAAGTTACCGTGGCCATCCCGTTCCACCAGCAGCCCTTCTTTAAAGAAATTGGGCAGTTGATTGAACAGCTCGTCATCCCTCATATTCCAGATAGGAAATTCACTGGCATCGATCATGCCTTGGGAAATTCGACGCAGATAATCCAGCTTGCCAGACAGGTTCGGAAAGGCATGATGAAAATCGATATCATGGATCCTATTATACTCTGCAATAATTTTATTGAGTTTAATAATAAACACCTGGATCTCATTGATAAATTCCAGGATTCCTTCCGGTATGATCATCATCCCGAAATTTTTACCATAAGCGGCCCGCCGGACGATAATATCACAGATCATCCGTGACAGGTGACGCAAAGTGATACCATACGCGTTGTAATCTATTTCGCCTATTTTAACGGCCTGTTCCAGGCGATTTTGATCAACATAGTCCGCTAGCTCTTCTCCAATCAACGCCAGGTTCACATGGGTTTGAAGGGCAGTCTCCAATGTCAGATGGCTCGCCACCCGCCCCATGACCCGGCACACATGCCAGTATTTCATATTCGAACTGCCGTCATTGGAAAGATTTGAAATATTTCTGGCAAAGGACCGGGCTGCAGAATGAAATCCGAATGAGATGGCGCACAGGGTCTGGCCGTCTTCAGTTTTGACCTGGATATCACCGTCAATAGTTTTGGGAATGCCGATCACTTTGATGCCATAAGATTTAAAATGCTGTGCAAGAAACGCCGCATTGGTATTGGAATCATCGCCACCGATAATAACCAGGGCATCCAAATCAAGGCCTTTGCAGGCAGCCAGGGCTTTTTCCATTTTCTCACGAGAATCAATTTTGGTGCGCCCGGTTTGAATCATTGTAAACCCGCCCAGATTACGGTAACGATCCACCAGCGCACCGGTGATCTCGATATACCGGGATTCCAACAGGCCGTCAGGCCCCTGGAGGAAGCCAAAAACCTTTGAATCGTTATTATACCGTTTTATCTCATCATACAGTCCGGCAATGACATTGTGTCCCCCCGGCGCAGGGCCGCCGGAAAACACCACCCCTATATTGCGCTGTTTATGAAAAGCAAGTTCAACATCAGCGGAAACCGTATCGACACCCATGATTTCCTGGACCGGGTTGTTGATAATATCCGGTAATAACCGTTCGGCTTCTATATCCTTTATTAACCGAAATCTCTCCTTGGATGCTAGTGTGGAATAATTCCGATTGAATAGATCTATTTTCCTAGGGGAAAATGACCTTCTGGCCAAGGTCTCCATGCTGTCATCTAACATCACACGGGAAGCCGCTTCCATCAATTCGTCATCCAGCGTCTCTACATGAGATCCCATTCATACTCCTGAGTTGTTTTGATATGAAAGAACGATTATGGGCACACCCGAACAAAAGATCCATTCAACCCAATATCGTTTAAACCACCACGACCTGATTCCGTCCATTTTCTTTGGCTTTGTATACAGCCATATCAGCGCGTTCAAATACCTGTTCATGTTTTTTATCCCCTGGTAAGGCGCAGGAAACGCCGATACTTACGGTAACCCGAACCGTTTCATTTTTATATAAAAACTCAATTTTTTCAATGGTTTTCCGTATTTTTTCAGCAGCCTGCCGTCCGCCTTGGGCATCGGTTTCTGGCATCACAACCACAAACTCTTCCCCCCCGTAGCGGGCAAGCATATCATTTTTGCGAAGTAAAGGATGAGCCCGTTTTATGATTTCTTGCAGACAGCGATCCCCGATGGCATGTCCATACCTGTCATTGATTCGTTTAAACTTATCCGCATCAATGATCAACAGTGCGAACACATTACCATAACGGAGAAACCGGGCCATTTCGTCTGCGATCTTTCTGTCATAGGCACGACGATTAAAGGCACCTGTCAGCTGATCCTGATTCAGTTTCTTTTCAAGGGACTCAGAGTAGCGAGTGGTCTCATCCAATTGCTTTTTCAACCGTTCAAATCCAGCTTTAAATACGGCCTGATTTTTTTTTACTCGGGCATGAATGGTCTTTTCTGCCTTCTGTTTTTCACGCAGGGCATTTTCAATGGTGGACAGTCCCCGGGTAATTTTTGCTTGAAGTGCCGCCAGGGTATCAGCCGTATCCATCGAATCTTTGAGTCCGGCCATTTCAAGTCCCAGCACCGATTCAAATTGCCGGTTTGCAGAGACCAGAGAGTGGGTATGTTCAAAGGACGCCGTCAGCCGGGTCTCAATTTCCAGGATTTTAGCCACGATATCCCGTATAAATGCGTTGACGTTCTCCCAGTGCGCGCTGTTCTCCGAGATGTACACAAAAATTAGTGAAAAAAGGCCCTGCCTGATATCATTCACATCTGCAGTATCCTTTGCCGCCGCTATCCTAACCATGAATTCACCCAATTTTTTTTTGTATTTTTTATCCATGGTTGTTTTTAAGGAATGCACCAGTTCCTGATAGCCCGCCTTGAAATCATCCATAAACGCCTCGTCAGCACTTTTCCGAAAGGAAGCAAACAGCCCTTTTTTCTTTTTCGGCATCAAAGGCCCTATATCCTCCTTGAGTATGGCGGTTTTCATTTGCTCAAAGATATAATTAATCTTTACAGGTGACGCCTTTTTTCTCATGGCGTCAGCAAGGTCAGCGCAGGATTGGCTCAAATTCGTTCCCTGGGCGGCGACAACATCCAAAATTACTGGAAAATATTTTCGATAGCTTCGATCTTGGTTTTCAAACCGCTCTTCAAGGTCATCCAGCTCTTTGAGCAAACGATCTTTTTGCGATTGCAATTTTGAAACCTGTGCGTTGAGAACGGCTATTTTATCATCAAGTTGTCCTGTCATATTTGAAAATTTCCTCAATGGATTCGGGAAATGAATGTTTTCTATTTTTATAAGTTGACGGTCAGAAAGTAAAGTGTATTATGCGTTAGCGGTCTTGATTCCGCCCCTTAAAAGATGTAAAAATTGCAAAGTGTTCTGTCAAGATAATCGCACAAGGAGAATAAACGCTGTGGTCTTTAACTTTTTAAAAAAGAAATTGGGTTTTAAAACAAACAAGAAAGAAGCACCCAAAGAGGAAATTCAAGAGCCGCCTTTGCCGGAGCCGCTTGAAACGATTGAACCTGAGGCAACCGACACGGGCTCTGCTTCCATCCCCGACATTCAATCCGACCCAAAAGCTGAACTACCAGAGCTGGAATTAGAGCTGGAACCCGAACTGGAACTTGAACTGGAACCCGAAACGCCGTCGGCTGAGGCAGGGATAGACCCTGCGGCGGCATCGCCACCAGCGCCGCCTGTTTTAACGCCAGAAAAAACCGATCAAGAACCAGCGATCCAGCCGGAACCCGATTTACCCCTTGCAGCAGCCGACGAACCTGAGTCACAATTGGAAAGAGAGCCGGCACCAGAGCCCACGGCTGTCATAGAGACAGTGTTAGCGCCAGACAATGCATCAGCACCTGAAACGCCCCCTGACCCCCAACCCCCGATAGAGCTTGATGTACGTGCCGAACCCGACACACCTCCACAGTTGTCCAAAGAGAGCGCCCCCCCAGCACCTGAACACGAACGCGAACCTGATATGACAACAGCCGCTATCCCCAAGCTGGATATCCAGCCAGCACCAGAGTTGTCTGCACCCCTTGTCGAGCCTGAACCTGTATTGGAAAATGAGCCACAGCCAGACGCCTCGGCCGCCCTCAAGACAGTTTCAGAACAAGACAATGAACCGGCCCACCCCTCTGAAACTCACCCACCGAGTGAACTTGAAATTCAAGCCAAACCCGAGGCACCACCATTGCCCCAGTCGCCTATTGATGAAAAGACGCCTGTTCCTGAACACGCCCCAGACGCTGACATACCGGCGGCGCCCTCCCCCGAGCCCGATATGCCGCCAACGCCAATCCCAGAAACGGCCCCCCGCCCCTCTGAGACTGGACTTTTTTCAAAACTGAAAAGCGGATTGTCCAAGACACGAAAACTGCTGAACACCGATATCACGGAACTGTTTACCAGCAGCACCATCATTGACGAGGCGCTGTTTGATGAGTTAGAAGAGCGCCTTGTGACCGCAGACCTGGGCATTGACGTCACCATGGACCTCATGGATCGGGTCCGACAGCAGGCCAAAACACTTAAAACCGGGGATCAGCTCAAGGCGGTTCTCAAAAAAGAGATGCTCAGCCTCTTTCCTGAGGCAGTTGAAAGGCCAGCCCCAGTCAAACCCCATGTCATTATGATGGTGGGCGTTAACGGCACAGGTAAAACCACCACCTTGGGCAAACTTGCCATGCGATATAAAAACCAGGGTAAAAAGGTATTGATCGGTGCTGCGGATACCTTTAGGGCGGCCGCCATCGAGCAGGTCGAAGTCTGGGCTGAGCGTTCCGGGGCTGGAATTGTCAGACATAAAGAGGGTGCCGATCCCGCAGCTGTGGCCTATGACACGGTTGAAGCGGCTATGGCAAGAAATGTCGATGTGGTTCTCATTGACACAGCAGGGCGCCTGCATACCCAGAAAAACCTTATGGAAGAGCTTAAGAAAATAAAACGCTCCATAAATAAAAAATTTAACGGTGCCCCCCATGAAGTAATGCTCGTCATTGATGCGACCACTGGACAAAATGCCATGTCCCAGGCAAAAATTTTCAATGAAGCGGTCGCGTTAACCCAAATTTCAGTCACCAAACTGGATGGCACAGCCAAAGGTGGTATTGTTGCTGCCGTCTCCTCGGCCATGGATCTACCCATCGCGTATATTGGTGTTGGGGAGGCCATTGAGGACCTCCAGGACTTTGACGCCAAAAAATTTATAGACGCCCTGTTTGATTGATCACGGGTAACCCATTTGTCACCTGCCATCCATTACGATTTTGCCAAATGGAAGCAGGTGTGGCACCAGTTTTTGAAACCACTCCTGGACGGGATCAACGGGGTATCAGAAATACGCTTTTATCGATTGACAGCACATGCGCTGTACAATAAATTAGATACAACTTTAATAGTTGCCCCGTGAGAACTATGCCTTTGTATCACGCAAAGCCATGGCAAAATGGACGCCGATTTGGCACATTTTTTTATAGGTTTAAAGAAACTAACTTAAAAAGGAGGATCGAATTATGTCAGCAAACACCTCCCCAGCCAATGATCAAGTGGTCCAGGACATTGGAAAATGGGAATGGTCTGAAATGTGGAAAAAAGAGGACTGGTGGGCCATTTGGTTAGGATTTTTTATCTTAATTGCCGGGATGGTAATTTATTTCCCCCACTCAGGTGATATCAAAGCATCACTTGAACAGGCAGAAGCCAAATACCAGACCCAGGCCAACCGCACCAGTGCGTTCAAAACCATTGCCTGGTATCAGCTGTCCGATGCCAAAGCCAAGGTAAAGGCAAAAAATATCAGTGCCGGAAAGTGGCTGTCTAAAATGACGGCTAAAACGCATAAATGGACTTCCAATCCCATGGATGCCTTTTTTATGTCTAAAGAAAAGGCCGATGCCATCAAGGCCAAAGCCCAGGTTAAATACGATGCGGCAAAGGCCAAAACCATTGCGGCCCTGGAAAAGGCAAAAGCAGCAGAAGCTGCGGCTGAAGCTGCGGGCTTCAATAACGCGCAATTGAATGCTGAAGCCAAAAAAGCCATTCAGGGATGGCGAAACGTCAAGCTCATGGAAGGCAAAGCCAAAAAGAAAGTCAAAAAGGCCAAACCCTATAATCAAATTTTTCCCCTCATTGGTTTGGGCATCTTTTTTGCTCTATTTTTTGGGGTAGGAATTAAATTCATGGGGAAATCTTACAGAGAGTTTCTTAAGGCCTTTGTGTTCGTTTTCATCATCGCAGTCATCTCCTGGATGGCATCTTCCCAGGCCACCATGAAGCATTATGGTATCGGATACGCGGCCTGGGCCATTTTTTTTGGCATGTTGATTTCAAATACTGTGGGCACCCCCAAATGGGCCATGCCTGCCATTCAGACCGAATACTATATTAAAACCGGTCTGGTACTCCTTGGTGCCAAAATTTTGTTCGAAAAAATTATCACCATCGGGACAGCCGGCATCTTTGTCGCCTGGGTGGTCACTCCCATTGTCTGGCTGGTCACCTACTGGGTTGGACAAAAAATTATAAAAATACCATCAAAGCGCTTGAACGCCACTATCTGTTCAGACATGTCTGTATGCGGGGTGTCTGCTGCCATTGCAACGGCGTCTGCGTGCAAGGCCAAAAAAGAAGAACTGACCCTGGCCGTTGGATTATCCCTGATTTTTACCTCTATCATGATGATTGTAATGCCAGCGGTCATTCATGGGTTCTTTCCAGCAGACAAGGTAGAGGTATTGGGCGGAGCTTGGATGGGCGGCACCATTGATGCCACCGGTGCCGTTGCTGCTGCAGGCGCATTTTTGGGTGAAAAAGCGCTGAACGTGGCCGCCACCATTAAAATGATTCAGAATGTGCTCATTGGTGTGATGGCATTTTTTGTGGCATTGTACTTTACCACCAAGGTAGAGGCTGAAGAGACAGGCCACAAAGTGGGACTGATGGAAATCTGGTATCGCTTCCCTAAATTCGTTATCGGGTTTATTGCAGCATCGGTGATCTTTTCAGTCATCTATTCCGCGTTTAACGATCAGATTGCCGGCCTTGGAAGGTCCATGGTTGATAAAGGTACCATCAAAGGGATGAGTGACTTGTTCCGGGGCTGGTTCTTTATCCTTTCATTTGTGAGCATTGGCCTGGCCACCAACTTCAGAGAGCTAAAAGAACATTTTTCCGGTGGCAAGCCATTGATTCTGTATGTATTTGGTCAGTCATTCAACCTGTGCCTGACCCTGATCATGGCCTATATTATGTTCTATCTGGTTTTTCCGGATCTGACTGCGACCATATAGCCCCCTGAAAGCAAGGAGACATGGTATGGCGCAAGGTACCAAGACATCAACTGTCAAAGGCTGGATCATTCTGATCAGCACCATAATGGCGCTTTGGGTATTTGCCCAGGTTGTAGGCCCCTGGGGAGAGGACCATATCCCAGTGTTCAACGAGATCGTTGAAATCATCAACGCCCGGGATATTGATTCAGGTGCCTACTTTTATACGGAAATCGAGGCATCGTATACGGGTGAAACCGAGCTTCAGGGTGCCATAAAGCTCAAACAACCGGATCAGTTTGGCTTTACCCTCCCCTTTATGTCAGGGGTTGTTACCTGCCTGCTGATTTTAATTGTGGGCTTCAGGTATTTGCCCATGAAATGACCAAGTTGCCTCAAGCAAACCGTGTATCATCGCGAGACGAGATGGCGTGTTTATCTCGTCTCGCGTTATTTTGGTGCCCAACAGGAATTGGTCCGCTTACGAATGCATCCAAAATGCAACGATCAAACAACCGATTTTCCGTGCCGTCCTGAACTTACTACATTCATTTTAAAGGCGTTACACGTAAAAATACTGAAACAATAAGGTTGTATATACCAAGGTTATATAATAAGGATAATATCAGACAACGGTATTGTGAAAAACAATAATTCTACTGTGTGGAGGTTTTATGGAGAAAAAAAACATTGTAAAGTTATCTTATGTTGCCCTTCTGATCATCACCTTAATCTCATTTTATATGGCTTCAGGCGCCAATATTACTGAAAGCTCACCCATTTGGAAAGAACTGGGTGTTTGGACGCTTATTCCTCCCTTATTAGCGATTATTTTGGCATTTCTGACCAAGAACGTGATTGTCTCTCTTGCAGCCGGCGTATTCTCAGGCAGTATGCTGGTCACCCTTGCCACAAAATCAGAAAATATTATATTTGTGGTAAATGACGCATTTACCAACACCATCAGTACAATGGTGAATTCAATGGCGGATGGCTGGAATGCCGGCATATTATTACAGGTAATGGCAATTGGGGGGCTTATTTCCCTGGTCACTGCGATGGGCGGCACCCAAGCCATCGCTGAAAGACTCGCCAGCATGGCAAATTCGGTTAGGTCCTCTCAATTCGTTACATGGATTTTAGGCCTTTTTGTATTCTTTGATGATTACGCCAATTCATTGATCGTCGGCCCGATCATGCGGCCGGTCACCGACAAGCAACGGATTTCAAGGGAAAAATTATCGTTTATCATTGACGCCACCGCAGCGCCCATTGCCGGCATCGCACTCGTGTCAACCTGGATCGGATATGAACTGAGCCTGATCCATGCCGAGCTCCCTGATCTTCCCTTTGCAACCAGTTCTTATGCCTTGTTTTTGGAAACGATTCCATACAGATTTTACAACATATTTATCCTGGCATTTATCGTCCTTTCCATTGTGTTGCTCAAAGAATTCGGTCCCATGTACGCTGCCGAAAAAAGAGCCAGAACCACCGGCAAGGTGATTGCTGACGGCTCAACCCCCATGGCCGTTGAAGACAATATGGATATTGAATCTGTCACTCAAATGGCCTCTAATATCTGGAATGCCATCATCCCCATAGGCACCCTGATTGTTGTATCACTGGTTTCATTTTATACCAACGGATACGCCACACTGGAGGGAGAAACCCTTGCAAAAATCCAGGCGGCGCCATTCAGCATGTATGCGATCCGGACATGTTACAGCAGTTCAGACGCATCGGTGGTTCTCTTTTTGTCAGCGGTGTTAGGTGGATTGGTGGCCATAGTTATGGGACTTGCCCAACGCCTGTTCAGTCTGAAAAAAGCCATAGACATATGGATCGCTGGCTGGAAATCCATGATCATAACAGTTGTCATCTTGTTATTCGCATGGTCCATCGCTGATATTATCAAGAATCAATTGGATGCGGATATGTTCCTGGCAACAACGCTGGGAGATTCTCTGCCGGCATTTATCATCCCAGCGATTATTTTCCTTCTTGGGTCCATCATCTCCTTTGCCACAGGGACAAGTTACGGCACCATGGGCATATTGATGCCACTTGCAATACCGCTCGCCAATACGGTGTCATCAGGTGATCCAAACCTTATCGTATCTGCTATTGCTGCTGTTCTGACAGGCGCCATCTTTGGAGATCATTGTTCCCCGATTTCGGATACCACGATACTCTCGTCCATGGGATCGGCCTGCGATCACATCGACCATGTCAGAACCCAGATCTTGTATGCTGTAGTGGTGGCGATTGTCGCAGTGGTATTTGGATTCATCCCCTCAGGTCTTGGTGTGTCCCCGTTGTTCACATTGCCAGCGGGCATCCTGGCGCTATTTATCATTCTGTCCATCTTTGGGAAAAAGGTGACGCAAGCGTAATTCTTGAGTATGGGGAACCTCAACCACAGATTTGTATATAGACAATCTTGTCTATATACAAATCTGTATAATAGCCACAGTCCGCCCCGGTCTTTCACCGAGGTCTTTCCACATCAAAAAATGAAAGCTTCTAAGGAAGGACATCGTTCCCTGATGTGAAATCATTAAAATTCAGCATAATGCCCGGATCGCATATTCTCAATCATTGTATCATTGATTTCTGTTGCCACCTTTGCTAATTCTTTTTGTGAGTTTCCCTGTAGGCGACAAGTCGGTAGTCATTGAGGAATACCGTCTGAAGACAGGGTTGATTCCAGGTCTATACAGCCTGCGGGGGATTCATTAACCGATTATTTTAGTGGAGGATACACCATGAAGGAGAGATTCAAAGGCATTTTAGTTTTATGTTTCGGACTGATTCTGACCCTTGGGCTGACCGCAATACCTGCCGCAGCCGGCGACAAAGTCATCAAAATCGGAACGCTATTTCCCCTGACCGGTCCCTGTGCCCTGGCAGGCCAGCGGTGCCAGGCATCCGTGGAAACCGCCGTTGACGTTATCAATAATGCATACGCAGACATCAATGTTCCCCTTGCCGCTCAGAAAGGGCTGCTGGGCGGATACAAAATCGAACTGGTCCATGCCGACCACCAGGGCAAGCCGGATGTGGGAAAATCCGAGGCAGAACGTCTGTTTAACCAGGAAAAGGTATATGCCATTATTGGTTCATACAACAGCGCAGTTACGAAACCGGCCAGCTTTGTTGCGGAACGGAAGAAAAAAATCTTCATGTGCGGATGCTCAAGCTCTGCGGCCCTGACCAAACGCGGGTATAAACGGTTTTTCCGTATGGCCCCCACGGATGAAACCGAATCCCTTGAATTTGTTGAGGTCATGAAATGGCTCAACAAAACAAAGGGGGCCGGGGTTAAAACCGTTGGTCTGATTTACGAA
>PDWJ01001225.1_pt1 | contig 32627 bp, 26 predicted proteins | sample 1430881 | NCBI WGS metagenome assembly PDWJ01 (sample SAMN01162460, study PRJNA174530) | Oral metagenome, whole genome shotgun sequencing project. | biome: Marine environment; feature: Marine mammal; material: Swab sample of the gingival sulcus; isolation source: swab sample of gingival sulcus...
AGGGCGCCTGCTTTTAGCAAGCAACCGACGAGCAACAACCGCTGTGATGTCGCAGACCAGCGCAGCGACGGGAGGTAAGTTGGTCAGCGCTCTAGAGCGTTGATCCGCTTACCGGACCCGGGAGCTGCGCGAAGCATGCGGCATCAGAGCACGCAACCGACGAGCAACAACCGCTGTGATGTCGCAGACCAGCGCAGCGACGGGAGGGAAGGTGGTCTGCGCTCTAGGGCAGGCAGCATTTGATGCTGGCAGGACCAGGGCAGAGGCCCGACTTGTAGCCCCCGCTGCAGCTCTTTGTCGTGCTCTGACAGGTGCCTGTCTGGCCGCCGTAAGAGCAGGTGCCCCAGTTTGAGGGGGGCGGGGGCGGGGGCGGCGGGGGCGCTGACGGTAGGCAGCAGCTAACGAAGAGGCCTGAGCAGAGGCCGAGGCCCATCTTGTAGCTCCCGCTGCAGCTCTTGAAGATGCTCTGACAGGTGCCTATCTGGCCGTTGTAGGAGCAACTGCCTCCGTTGCCTCCGTTGCCTCCGTTACCTCCGTTACCTCCGTTGCCTCCGTTGCCTCCGTTGCCTCCGTTGCCTCCGTTGCCTCCGTTGCCTCCGCTGTGGATCAGGCAACACTGGATACTGCTATCCCCTGGGCAGAGCCCGGCTTGGTAGGAGCCACCGGCGCAAGGGGTTGAGGTGCTCTGGCAGACGCCCGTGTCTTTGCCGTTGGTGCAAGAGCCCCCTGTTGACGGAGACGAGGTGACGCAGCAGGACGTGCCGGAGGGGCAACTGGAGCCCTTCCAGCTCCCTGCGCAGCCCTCTGCTGCGGACTTGCAGGTGCCGCTTTGGCCACCGTAGTAGCAGGTCTTGCTCTTTCCCGGACTCGTGGGTGCTTGGGGGTACATATAGGCCAGCGCCGCGATGTCGCCGGCGCTGAGCGTCTCGGACATCCCCGCGGCGATGGCCCCTTTGGGCACCGTGAAGCAGGGCATGGTCTTGCCTACGGGGTCCAAGGAGGCTGCATAGGCGTCGTAGTGCATGATGGACGCGTAGTCGTAGGTGCCGATGTTCTCGTGGGTGGCTGGGTTGACGATATCGAATTGGTCCAGATAGTACGGGTCGATGTTGCTTCGGATCACCGTGATGTATTGGTCGCGGTCGGTGCGGCTCTGCTCATGAGCCAGCCCAACAGCGTGACCGATCTCGTGGATGACGTGGCCAAGGGGGCAGCTCTTGGCGGACTCGAGGTTGACGGTGCTGCCTCCTAAGCGCATGCCCAGGCCCAGCGCATAGCAGCCTGTATCAGAGGACCGAAACGTGAGGTAGGTCTTCTCGTTCGTCCGTAGGCTGAAGCGAAGGTTGGTCTTGGCGTGATAGACGTCGATGGCGTCTTGGATGTTTCGGCGAGTCGCGTTGGAGACGCCGGCGGCGATCACATACGGGACCTTGCCGCTTGGCCAGCGGTTGGTCTTGATCGCTACACCAAAGGTGCTGAACTCATCGGGGTCGCAGGAGGGCACGTCAGCTGCCTTGCCCAGGGCGATGTCACCTTGGAAAAAGGCCAGCTCCCCTCGCACACTGTAGGGCAGGCAGCGATCGTCGATGAGCCCGTAGTAGGAGCCTTTTCCCCAGGATCCAGGTTTGAAAGACCCTTCGGTCTCGGTCAACGATCCTAGACCACAGCTCATTAACGAGAGGACCAGACCCAAGGTGGTGGTGAGGGAGAAAAGACGGTGCAACATGAAGACTCCTTGAAACCGTGTATCCCCTCGCTATGCAAACGGTGGGCCATCTGGCCAGGGGAAGACCTCGTGTCAACACAGGCGCTTACATGAGTATCTCTCATCGTGCCACTGGGGTAGGAGACCCCGAAGCGCGGAAGGCAGCCCCACCTTGGGTCTGTCGCGGGTCGTCGGTTGTCGGGTCGATGTCCGAAGACTCAGCTGCCACAGCCAGCCGCATGATCTGGCGTCCTCTGCGCTCAGACGGTTCTCGTCGATGAACGGGCCGCGGAGCTTCGCGCGGACTCTACCTGTGAGAGGGTTGAGCAGAAAGCCGTGAGCGAGCGGCAGCGAGCGAGCCAAGAACACCGAGCCCACCGGAGGTCTCGGCGGAGTCCCTACACACCCTGTGTTGTCGTGGATTGCGGCAGCGCAGGCAGGCGGTCATGAGCGGTTGCTAGAAGCCGAGCCCGACGCGGACGTAGCCCATCAGCCGCAGGTTCCAACCATGGCTGTTATTCTCGGTGTCGAGGGCGTTGTCGTCGGAGCCGCCAAAGAAGTAGTGGTAGCCACCCTCGGGCATCACCCCGAACGAGAACACGCGGGCGAAGACGTAGCGCAGACCGACGCCGCCGCGGAAGCCGATGCCGCGGGTGTCGACCTGATCGCTCGAGAGCCCCCCGGCCGTCGCGTCGTCGATCGTGCCGTAGTAGAAGGTGCCTGCGAGCCTCAACACCAGCTTCAACCCGCCGCTGAGGCCGACGGTGGTATCGCCTCCGAGGTTGAAGGTGAAGAGGTTGGCTCCGGCGTCGCCACCAAAGAAGCGAACAAAGTCGACCCACGCGCCAAAGAAGAGGAGGCGCGCGCCGACCTCGACCCCGGCGCCGCCGCCGCTGGCCCAGTTGAAGAAGTCGCGGTTGGACGCGGCGTTGCCGTTGCCAAACACACCGCCGGCGATCGCTGAGCCCCAGATCTCGAAGACCTTGGCCTCCGCCGGTCGCGGCGCCGAGAGGAGCAAGAGAGCCAACGGTGCTGCAAAGACGAGTTTTTTCATTTTTTCTGGGCTCCTCGGGCAAGCAAGGCGTTGATTCGCCGTGGATCGAAGCCTCGCACGAGCGTGCCGTTGACGTCGAGCACTGGCACCCCGGAGGCGGGGATCCCGGCCCGCTGGGCCTTCTCCATCAGCTCGGCAGCTGCCGCGCGGTCCTTTTCGATATCCTTTTCTACGAACGGAACGTGCTGCTTCATGAGCCATTTTTTGGCCTTGGAGCAGGCGGGACACCAGCTGGTGCCATAGAGCACCACCCGGCGAGCAGCGCCGCGCTTCGCCCCCGGCTCGTCCGATGCGTTCGCGGGAGCTGTGGCGCCCGCGCGGGGGCTGCTCTGGGAGGCCTCCTCGAAGGCTCGCCGTGACATCACGACGTAGGGGTAAGCGCCGTTCTTCCCGGCGCTTCGCAGGTCTGCGACATAGACCAGCTCGAGGTCGCGGCGGGCCGCGGGCTGGGCGGCGAGATCGACCACCCGGACCCAGCCCCGTTGACCCGCTGGCACGGCTTGGATGGTGGTCGCGCTCTGGAAGGCCTTTTTACCCGGGTCGAAGTAGGTCAGCAGCAGCTTGGCCTTTGTGTCGACGCGGATCGGCGGCAGCTGCGAGGCGCTCGACTCGGCCTCGGCAGCTGCTGGTGGCTTCGGATCGGGGCAGGAGGCGAGCAGCGCGCAGCCGGAGAGGCAGGTCAGGGCCAGCATCGTGGGTCGAAGCGTCATCGTTGGCTCTTTGTGGCGGCGGGTGCCGAAGACGTTCGGTCGGTTCGCCGGTTGGTTTCGTCGTTTGGTTGGGGATCCCGATGACATCGAGTTCCCGATCACATCGATTGCATCTGCCTGAGATCGGGTCGTTTCAGTGCAGCTTTCGGAGCAGCTTCAACATGGCGCTGCGGTCGCCGAGGGCGGGGTTGTCCTTGCCCGCGCGACCGCGCTCGTTGCCATCCGGGCCGAGCATCACCAGCTGCGGCAGCTGCCGCGCCTTGTACTTCTTTTTCAACGCCTGGTCGCGAGCCGTGTCATGGGTCACGTCGATCTTTAGCAGCACCCAGTCGCCGAGCTCCTTCCGCACCGCCGCAGAGGAGAGGACCTTCGCCTCCATCTTTTTACAGGGCACACACCAGGTCGCGGAGAAGTCGACGAGCACTGGCTTCTTCTGCTTCTTGGCCAGCGTGAGGGCCTCGGCCTCTTTGTAGACCCAGGGCAGCTTCGAGCTCGGCGTGAGCATGAAGTTGATCAGCCCGAAGACGCCGGCGGAGACGAGCGCGATGCCGAACGTCTTGCGGAGCTTGGTCAACGCGCTTTTGCCTTTGAAGCTGAGGTGGATCGCGCCGAGGCCCAGCCCGACGACGACGGCGGCGGCCATGATCCCAGCGAAGCGCCAGCTACCAGAGGTGAACTCGGCCAGCGGCGTGAGGACGTTTTGGAGATAATAGAGCGCCGCGACGACCAGCGCGACGCCCAGCACGGCCTTCACTCCGTCCATCCAGCCGCCGCTCTTGGGCAGCGAGACGGCGAAGGTGGCGATGACCCAAAACAAGACGCCGATCCCCAAGGCGTAGGTAAAGAGCAGGCTCGCGCCCATCGCAACGCTGCCGGTGGTGGCGACGTAGGCCAGCACGCCAGCGAGGACGGGGCCGGTACAGGGGGCGATCAAGATCCCGCCGACCATCCCCATCACGAAGGCGCCCTTGAACCCCTTGCCGCCTGCCGTGGCGATGCGGTCTTGCAGCCAGAAGGGAAGGCGGATGTCCCAAAGGCCGAACATCGAGGTCGCCATCGCCACGAAGAAGGCGGCCAGGGGGACCACGAACCAGGGCGAGGCGAGGAGGCTCCCCGCGGCCCAGCCAGAGAGCGCCGCTAGCGTGCCGAGGCCGGCGTACATCACGGCGATCCCCATCACATACGCCGTGGCCAGCAAAAAGGCCATCGCGCGGCTCTTGGTCTCCCGCGCCCCGAAGATGCTGACGGTGATCGGGATCATCGGGTAGACGCAGGGTGTCAGGCTCGTGGCGACCCCCGCGCCGAAGACGGTGACGAAGGCCCAGCCTGCGCCACGGGCCATGGCTTCTTCAAACGATCCCATAGGTGTCAAGCTAGCCAAAAGCTGCCCACGGTTCAATGCCGGGAGATGAAGGGCCGATGGGTCGGGGCAGCCGATGGGTCGGGGCCTGGTCAGGGCCGGTGTTTTGTGATAGGTCACACAATCAGGGGCGGACTCAGACAGAACGCCTAGTGGTTCCAGTCGGTTGACAAGGTGGATGGCACGCGCCCCCGGAGGAGACGCCGCTTGGACCAGGAACAGCTGCACAAACTGCTCACCTTCGGCATCCAGCGCGGCGTCTCGGATATCCACTTCGCGGTGGGGCATCGCCCGCATTATCGGGTCAAGGGCGACCTGCTCGCGGCGAAGTATGCCCCGATGACGCCGGAAGACACGGTGGACATCGCGCGGATCCTGCTCTCGAGCCCCGAGTGGGACCCGGCGACGCTGAAGCGCGAGCGCGACCTCTCGTACAGCATCCCCGGGGTGGGGCGCTTTCGAGTCCACGTCTTCACCCAGCGCGGCACGGTGGGGATCGTGATCCGCGTGATCCCTTACGATGTACGCGGCTTCGAGGCGCTGAACCTGCCGACGGTGCTGGCCGACATCGCCAGCTCGCGGCGCGGTCTCGTGCTGGTGACGGGCGCGACGGGTATGGGCAAGTCGACGACCATCGCGGCGATGCTCAAGCACATCAACGAGACGCGCCATTCTCACGTGGTGACCATCGAGGACCCCATCGAGTTTCTCTTTGGCCACGGCAAGTCGATCATTACGCAGCGCGAGGTCGGGAGCGACACGGTGAGCTTCCGGGAGGCGCTGGTCGCGGCGCTGCGCCAAGATCCCGACGTGATCATGGTCGGTGAGGTCCGCGAAGAAGAGACCGCCGAGACCTGCCTCAAGGCCGCCGAGACGGGCCACCTGGTGATCAGCGCGATCCACACCCAGGACGTGATGCGCACCATCGAGCGCTTCATCGGGATGTTCCCCAGCGAGCAGCAGGAGACCGTCCGCGTGCGCCTCGCCGACTCGCTGACGGCGATCGTCTCGCTGCGCTTGCTGGTCAACAAGAGCGGCATCGGTCAGATCCCCGCCGTCGAGGTGCTGCGCGCGACACGCACGGTGCGCGAGTACATTCGCCGTGGCGACCGCCTGGCAGACCTGCCCAAGGTGCTCGAGCAAGGCCGCGACCTCTACGGCATGCAGACCTTCGACCAGCACATCCTCGAGCTCTACAAGGCCGGCCTGTTGAAGCTCGAGGTTGGTAAGAGCGCCGCGTCGAACCCGGAAGAGTTCGAGCGCGCGATCCTGATCGAGTAGCTCGCAAATCGCGCGCCACCCTCGCTTTCGGAGAGCCCCCCTGCACATCCCTCCCGTCGCCGGGCACAGCACCCCTGGCCCCGCCGCTTTCTATACCTCAGAGAGCTCGCCGTACCGCCCGTCTGGCTCGTCTCTTCGGCGATGAACGCGGCTCGGCCGCTCAGCACCCGGCTCGGTCCCGAATGTGTAGGGGCGCTCTCAACTCAGCGCTCAGAGAGTCGCCTCAGCGCTCAGAGTGAGGTGCCCTTGGTTGGGCAGGCGGGGCCATCGGATCCGTTGCAGGCGGGGTAGACGCGGCAGCCGTCGCCGGTCTGCGCCTCGGTGCATTGGAGGATCGTGCGGCCGTTGGGGTAGTCGATGTCGGTGACGAAGCGGGAGAAGAAGGTCCCGCCGAGCACGACCTCGACGTCGGCGACCAGGGAGCGGAGCTCCTGGCGGAGCCCCTGGAGGATCCCCGCGTCGTCGTCGACGATCGCGAAGGTGATCGGCGCGACGGTGACCGCGGCGGCGGCGCCCTCGAGCCCCTCGTCGCGGCTCCCGACGCCGACGGTGGGGGCGATGGCGAGGCGCCTGCGCCGAGCGAGCTCTCCGCAGGGGCCGAGGCCCAGGGTGCGATCGTCGACCAAGGCGACGCGCGGGATCTCGGTGGTCGACACCGAGAGCGCGCCGGTCTGCAGATGGAGCGTCTGCCGCGGCGTCTCGTCGAGCTCGGGGATGATCGCCTTGAGGCGCTGGAAGGCGCTGCGCGAGATGATCGAGGTGCCAAGGCCGGTGGAGATCAGGCCGGAGAGCGGGATCCCTGAGCTCTCGGGGGCGACGGGGCGCTCGGCCGTTGGATCGAAAGCGTCGGGTCCGACGCAGAGGTTTACCGTCAATCGGCTCGGCGGGAGGTCGAGCTCTGCGTTGCCCAGAAGCAGGGTGCCGCCGCCGTTGGTTACGGTGCGAAAGACGCCGATGCAGCGCTCGGCGGCGAAGCCCCCGGGGAGCACGAGGCTCGATGCGCGACAATCGGCGGCGAGGTTCCCGGCGCTATCGGAGACGCTGTCGGAGAGGGTCAGCCGGGGAGGTACATGCTCGATGCGGATCGAGAAGTGTGAGAGGAGCGTGGCTCCGAGGAGCCCGCCGATGGTCGTGGGCTCGTTCAGTCCCACCGGCTGCAGTGGCACGTCGACGACCTGCAGCCCACGGAAGATGTAGCGTGTCACCGTGGGCTGATCGCCATCAAGGAGGCGCACCTCACCGCTCTGCTCCTGTAAGCCGACGAGCAAATCAAAGCCGGCGAGGGGCCCCCCGGCGGGCATGTCGAAGGCGCGGGCCTGGGCGTTGATCGCCGTCAACGGCGAGCCCGTTTCGACGGTGGCGAGCACGGGGGCTCCGCCGTTGTAGCGTAGCTGCACCAGCGGGATGCCGTTTTTGACCTGTATCGGGACCGGCTCGATCAGCCAGCCTTCGTAGCTGAAGTCTTCGCACCCGAGGAGGGGTAGAGCCAGCGCGAGGAGCAGGGCCGGCCGGCGAGAGCGCAGCGCTCTAGCTGATCTTCTGCAGCTTCTTGCGCATCTTCTTGACGAGGTGCTCGTAGGACTTCTTTCTGATGATCCGATAAAACTGCGATCGGTAGTTGCGGACGATGCTGACGTCATCGGTGATCACATCATAGACCACCCAGCGGCCTTGTCGCCTCCGCAACTTGTAGACCACCAGCACCTCTTGCATCCGGCGCTTCTTCTTGATCGTGATCGCCGTGGTCACCTTGGCCTTCTCGCCGCGTATTTTTTCGCCACGATAATCGACCTTTTGACCGCTACTCTTGCGAGCTTGCTTGAGATAATTGTGCTCGATCAGCTGGCGCAAGATAGAGACGAACTCCTGACGTTCCGCCGCGCTGCGCTTTTTCCAATGCTTACCCAGGGCGCGGCGGGCCAGCTCCTCGAAGTCGAGGAATTGGTTCACCTCGCGCTTGAGCTGCTCGTCGACCTTGGGGCTCTTCTTTTTGGCCAGCAGCTTGTCGATGCGAGCGTTGGTGCGCTTGATCGCCGCCATCGGGCTCGCGAGCGCCTCGGCGCGGTTGGTCGTCGAGGCCATAAGCAGGAGCAGAGTCGCCAACGTGAGCTTCGTCGCTTGTCGTGTCGCAGGTGCCATGGCTACCTCCGTTTTTTCCTCTAGCGCCAGGGGGCGCACCGAAGGGTCGTCTTCTAACACGGCGCGTCGTAAATGGCATCGCTTGCCGCGTCTACGCGACGGTGTCAAGCATGTCGCGTGCCACAACCCGACGGCAGACGGTCTCGGGTTATTCAGTTGGTTACAGCCGCCTGACGCGGCGATGAGAGCGGCAGGCTGTGACGGACGCACGCTTGTGTGAACCGATATTCACTTCTTCGAGACAGATCCTCCAGGTCCCAGATGGTGCGGGAGGCGCTTCGCGTCGCCGCGCTGGTCTTCGACATCACAGCGGTTGTCGCGCGTCGGTTGCGTGCTCCCAGCAGGCGCCCTGCTCGCGCCTACGCCCTGATGCCGCGTCCTTCGCGCAGCTCGGTCCGGTACGCTGATCAGCGCTCTAGTTGCTGGTCTTTGCTGGCTTCACCTTTCGTGCAACGGCGCCGATGGACTTCGCAAGCTTCGCCCAGCCGTAGTTCACGTCGTAGATCGCCTCGAGGTACTTCAGCTTGGTGTCGAAGTACTTGGGCAGCACGTCGGTCAGCTCCTTGGGCTTGGCCAGCCCAGCGGCGACGTTCTGAACCGTGGCGGTGAGCCAGCCCTTCACGGCGCGCTGCCCCATCTCGAGGGTCTGACGGCGCAGGCGAGCCTCCCTGAGGTCTTCGTAGGCTGTATGGATCTCGAGGTCGATCGCCTTGAGCGCCAGCTCGCGCTGATGCTGCGTCGACTCGCGTAAGGCCTTGGCCTTCTTGTACTTGCCGATCTGCTGGATCATGTCGAAGTCCCACTGCAGCGCCAGGACGAAGCCGCCGGTGAGCACGTTGAGCGGATCGTTGTAGAAGGCGTTTTGCGGATCGTCGGCGCCGGTGGCCATGGCGGCCGTGCCGCTGGCCAGCAGCAGCAGGTTGGGCAGGAAGTTGGCCTTCTCCAAAGAGAGCGCCGCCTCGCGCGCCTTGATCGCGGCCTCCAGTTGCTTGGCTTCTGGGCGCGTCTTTCGGGCGAGCTTGGCGTAGCGCTGCACGGGCAACAGCTTGCCGTCGACCAGCTTCAGCACGGCGGTGTCGACATCGAAGCGGCTCACGGGCTCCCCGACGAGCAGGGCCAGGGCCTGGAGGGTAAAGCGCTCGGTCTTCACCGCCTCGAGCAGCTTCGCGTCCACCGTCGACTGGTAGACCTTGATCCGCAGGATGTCGGTGACGGTGACGGTGTTGTCATCGCCGTCGCGGGGCTTCTCTTGAGGCGCCGACGGCGCTGGCTCGGCCTTGCCAGGCTTGCCCTTGCCAGGCTTGCGCTTGCCAGGCTTGCCCTTGCCAGGCTCGCCAGGCTTGCCCTTGCCAGGCTTCTTCCCCTCACCCGGGTCGTCATCCGCGTCATCCGCGTCGTCGTCAAGGTCATCCTCTTGCGCGTCGAGCTTCTTTTGGATCCGATCGCGCTCCTTGATCAGGTGCTTTCGGCCGTCGCAGACGGTGTAGAGGACCTCGCGGGCCATCTTCAGGCCCCAGTAGGCCTGCACAACCTTCAGCTCGATCTCCTGGGCGAGCTGTCGCCCCTTATGCTTCGCCGCGGCGACGCCGGCCTCCGCCGCGCGGGTCGCCGCCGAGATCTTGCCAAAGGTGTAGAGCGGCATCGCGAGGTCGGCCTGCACGCGCAGGAAGATCCCGTCGATCTGAAACCCGGAGACGTTGGGGTTGGTGGTGCGCGTGCAATCCTGGTTTTGGCACCTGATGCTTGGCGAGGGAGCGCCCATCGCGCGAACCCTCAGCTTTGGCGTCCAGGCCCATCTGGCGCGCCACCGATCCCAGTCGGCGGCGCGCTGCTCAGCGCCGCCAACCTTTGCCGCCAGGGCGCGGGCCTTCTTGACCAGCTGCGCCAGGCTGTAGCGTTTCTTGCCCTTGGGCGGGTCTTTCTCTTGGGCTCGGCAGACGGCGTCGAGCGGGGAGGCCGCGTGGGCCGGCGCGCCCGAGAAGAGCGAGACCCACACCAGACCGAGGGCCAGGGCAACGCGACGATGAGAGGGGTTGCGTGAAGTCATGGTTGTGCCTCGTTTGAACGCTGTCTACCGCGCCGCTCGCGACCAAACAAGACCCCCATAGTCGGCCCATAGTCGGCCTGCAGATGCCGCGCCGCCGTGCTATGCCGCTGAGATGACGAGGGCCTACCAGGAATACCTCGAGCTCTTCGACTACTTTGGTCGCGATGGGTTGCCTCGCCTGAGCCTCGAGGAGTTCGCCCGCTACGATGGCGAGCTCGGGCAGCTGATCGACCAGGCGCCAGATCTCCAGGCCGAAGACGCCCAACGCTTCCTCGCGCTTCAGCAGCTGCTGTTGCGCGAGCGCCCCAAGCTCCAGTCGCTGGTCGCGCGGCGGCCCCGAGGGAGACGATGAGTCACGAGGGGGCGCCCGATGACGCGACCCCCCGCGACACGGTGAGGCTCCGCGCCGCCGCCGCCGTGCTGCCCCGCCCCGATCTCGCCCTGATGCGCCTCCATGGGCGCGACCACCTGACGTTTCTGCAGCGGATGCTGAGCAACGACGTCTCGCGGCTGGCTGCCGGGCAAGGGAGGCCCGCGGCGCTATTGACGCCGAAGTCGCAGGTGGTCTGCACCCTCGACTGCCTGCGCGCCGACGACGCCGCCTGGGCGATCGTGCCGCGCGGCGAGCGCGACGGGCTAGCCGAGGCGCTCGACCGCTTCATCATCGCCGACGACGTCGAGCTGGAGTCGCCGCCGGATGTATGTCTGGCGCTCTACGGCCGAGAGCTCGCGGAGGTTGGGGCGCTAGGAGATCTCGCCGGGCTCGAGCCCTACGCACATCGCCGCGGCGAGGTGGGCGAGCTGGCGGTGCTCGCCATCGGTGACGACAGCCTCGGCGTGCCAGGGCTTCTGCTCTTCGTCGCGCCCAACGAGCTGGTTCCGCTGCGGGATCGGCTGGTCGCCGAGGGCGCCGCCGAGGTGGATCCGCGGCTCTGGGAGGTCGCCCGCGTCGAGGCCGGTCTGCCACGGATGGGCGCCGAGCTCTCAAGGCAGCATCTGCTGCTCGAGGGCGGCCAGCTCGGGCGCGTCGACGTCGAGAAGGGCTGCTACATCGGCCAAGAGCCGGTCTGCCGGATCCACAACCGCGGCCAGGTCAATAGGCGCCTGGTCGGCCTGCGGCTGGTCCGCGGCGCTGCGCCTACCTTGCCGGCGCCATTGAGCCACCCAGAGAAGGCGGACGCGGGGCTCTTGACCTCGCTGGTCGACTCCGCTGCGGCCGGCGGTGTGATCGGCTTGGGCTACGTCCACCGCAAGCTCGCGGCGCCGACGACGCGGCTGTGGGCAGGGGAGGGCGAGCTCGAGGTTGTCGCGCTGCCCCATGTTGAGCTCGACTGTCTCCCGCAGACCTTTCCGCGGTATAAAGGAGACCCGGAGTAACCCAGACCCAATGGGTCGCGACCAACCTGACGTCGGACCCGCCGGCGGCCGCAACGCCGATGGTTCCGACGCCGATGGAGGTGGACGATGTCCCTGCAAGAGACCTTCGATGAGGCCCAAGAGCGGATCAAGACCCTGACCTCGAACCCCGGCAACGACAAGCTCCTCGAGCTCTACGCCCTCTACAAGCAGGGAACCGCCGGCGACGTCTCGGGCAAGCGCCCGGGCATGCTCGACATGAAGGGGCGCGTGAAATACGACGGCTGGGCGAAGAAGAAGGGGATGAGCAGAGAAGACGCGATGCAGGCCTACATCGATCTCGTCAACGAGCTGGTCGGCTAGCTGACCAGCTCGTCGTCGATCACGTCGTCGAGGCCGTCGTAGCGCCGCAGCTTCTTCCACAGCGTCGTGCGGTTGATGCCGAGGATCTCCGCGGCGCGGCTCTTTTGCCCACCGCAGGCGCGCAGCACGACCTCGATGTGGTGCCGCTCCACGTCGTCGAGGCTCTTGCCCTCGAAGGGGTAGGGGGCGTCTGCAGCGACCACCGGCGGTTCGGCGCCGAGGCTGTGGGCGTCGATGTCGATCTCTCCTTTGAGATCGCCCACGTCGAGCACCGCGCCAGAGCTGAGGATCACGGCGCGCTCGATCGCGCTCTGGAGCTCGCGCACGTTGCCCGGCCAGGGGCGCCCTTGTAGGTACCGGAGCCCCGCGTCGCTGATGCCGTCGATCGAGCGTCTCGCCCGCCCCGCGGCCTCGCGGAGGAACTTGTCGGCGAGCAAGGGGATGTCCTCGGGGCGGTCACGTAGCGGCGGGATCTCGACGGCGATCACGTTCAGGCGATAGAAGAGGTCCTCACGGAACTCGCGCTTCGAGACCTGATCTTTGAGGTTGCGGTTGGTCGCGGCGACGACGCGGACGTCGACCTTCTTGGTGTCGACGCCGCCGACGGGCTTGACCTCGCCCTCCTGAAGCAGGCGCAGCAGCTTCGGTTGCATCTCCAGCGCTAGCTCACCGACCTCGTCGAGAAAGAGCGTGCCACGTGCCGCCGCGTGGACCAGCCCGACCTTGTTGGCGTGGGCTCCGGTGAAGGCTCCCTTGACGTGGCCGAAGAGCTCGCTCTCGAGCAGCGCGCCGACCATCGCGCCACAGTTTACCGGCACGAACGCGCGGGCGGCGCGGTCGGAGTGGACGTGTACGGCCCGGGCGACGAGCTCCTTACCCGTGCCGCTCTCGCCGGTGATCAGCACCGTGGTGTTGCTCTTGGCGACCTTACGTATGGTGGCGCAGAGCGAGCGCATCCGTGCCGAGCCGCCGATGATCGCGTCGACGCCGTGGCGAGCGCGCAGCTCGCGCCGCATGACTTCGTTTTCGTCTTTGATCTCGATCTCTTCAATGGCGCGGGCGACGACCAGGCGCAGCTCGTCGGGGGTAAAGGGCTTGGTGACGTAATCTCGGGCGCCCTCCTTCATCCCTTGGACCGCGGTCTCGAGAGAGGGGTAGCCCGTGACCAGGATCACGACCTGCTCGGGCTGCTGCTCATGGAGCTTGTGGCAGAGCTCTATGCCGTCCATCTCTGGCATCTTGATGTCGGAGAGCACGATGTCGAACTCGCTCTCGGCGAAGCGAGCCAGCGCCTCGGGGCCGGAGGAGGCGGTCACCACCTCATAGCCGGCGCGGCGCAGCAGATCGGAAGAGAGCGTACGGATCCCACGCTCATCATCCACCACTAGGATGCGGGCCTTGCTCATGATCCGCGACTATCCGGCGACATCGGTGTCGTCGTCAATGTTGACGCAGGGGAGGGTCACGCGGAAGGTGGTGCCGACGCCGACCTCGCTCTCGACCTCGATCTTGCCCTTATGCTCGGAGATGATGCTGTGGCTGACCGAGAGGCCGAGGCCCGTGCCTTTGCCAGGCGCTTTGGTCGTGAAGAAGGGGTCGAAGATCTTCGAGAGCTCTTGCTTGGAGATGCCCTTGCCGGTGTCTTCGAACTCCGCGTAGACCCGGGGAGGGGTGACGTCGGCTTGCTCGCCGGTGCGCACGGTGATCGTGCCCCCGTCGGGCATCGCGTGACCGGCGTTGGTCAGCAGGTTGACGAAGACCTGCTCGATTCGCCGCGCGTCGACGAGCACCAGCGGCAGGTCGCCGCCGAGGGCGCGCTCGACCTGCACCCGACGTTTGCGCAGATCCGGCGCCACCAGGGTGAGCGTGCGCTCGGCGAGCTCGTTGATCGAGGTCGGGCGCTTCTCTCCCGACTCTTGTCGGGAGAAGTCGAGGAGGCTGCGCACGATATGCTGGACCCGCTGCGCCTCTTCGGCCACGAGCGTCAGGGCCGAGGCATCCGGATCGTCCTCGGGGCGTCCCTCGAGCAGCAGCTTCGCGTAGCCGAGGATCGTCGTCAGCGGGTTGTTGATCTCGTGGGCGACGCCGGCCGCGAGCACACCAACCCCAGAGAGCTTCTCCGAGCGCATCAGCTGCTGCTGTAGCCGCGCGCTCTCGGAGAGGTCTTCCTGCAAAATGACGGCGCCATCTACCTCGCCGCCGCGATCGCGTAGCGGCGTGATACACACGCGGTAGCGCAGCGGTCGCCCAGGGGTGAAGGGCGTGCGCTCTTTCTCCAACGTGACGTCGACGGTCCCGCCGGAGCTGAGCACCCGGTCGAGGCGATCGAAGATCCCCGCCTCGTCTCCGTCGAGGCAGAACGCCTCATCGAGCTTCTGGCCGACGACCGCGTCGCCGTCGAGGCCGCTGAGGGTCTCCTGGGTGGCGTTGATCGTGACGACGCGCTGATCGCGATCGATGGACATCACCCCCAGCGGCAGGCTGCGCACGAGGTTTTCGCGGAACTCTGTCAAGGCGTAGAGTCGCTCCCGATCGCCGCGCAGCTCCTGCACCATCGCGGCGAAGCTCTCGGCGAGCTGTCCCAGCTCGTCGCGTTTCACTCGGCGCTCGATCGGGATGTCGAGGTCACCTGCGGCGACCTGTTCGGTCTGGCGCACCAGGCGGGCCAGAGGGCGGGTCAGGCGCCCTGCCATCGCCGCGCCCACGGTCAACGCCACCAGCAGCACGGCGATCGCGACGATCACCGTGAAGCGCGTCGTCTTCGCCGCCAGGGCGTAGGCCTCCCTGGTGGGCTGCTGCAAGAGCACGCCCCAGCGCACGCCGCGAAACTCGCTCATCCCGGCGATGTTGCGGTAGACCGAGACCCAGCGCTGTCGTGCTTGATCGGCCCACTCCAGGTGCCCCTCGGCGTGGGTCGCCAGCATCCGATCCACTGCGGGGTTTTTGCGCCGCGGGGAGTCGACCTTGGGATCGGCGGCGGGGAGCTTGCCGCTCGAGGCCACGCGGCGACCGTGGCCGTCGACGACCAGCAGCGAGGCGCCACGCCCGATCCGCGCCTCCTCGAGGCGCTGGCGTACGAAGCCAAGGTCGACGATGCCGGCCACGAAGCCGAAGAGCTCGCCCCGGCGGTCACGCGCTTGCACCACCATCAGCACCCGACGGTGGCCGTTGGCGAAGCGGACCTCGCTGACATAGCCGCCGTAGGTCGTGGCGGCCTCGGGCTCGAAGGAAATCCCCTGGTGGGTCAGAGGGTCACCGGCGACGACGACGCCGAGGGCGTCGAGGGCGCTGGCGCCGTGAAGCAGGGGCAGCTCGGCGCGCAGGCGGCCGAGGATCCGCTGCATCTCGTGACGTTCGGTATGGGAGGCGGGGCGGCTCAGGGGGGCGCTGAGCGGGATCGACGTAGGCCCTCGCCCCTGCTCGCGGAGGCTGGACCAGGCGGCGGCCGTGACGACCAGCGCGCGACGGGTGTCTTGCAGCCTGGCGTTGAGCTGATGTCCGATCGCGCGGATCAGCGCCAGGTGCCCGCGCAGCACCTCATCCTGAACGTCGCGGCGAGCGCTGCGGATCGCGAGCCAGCCGAGGAGGAGCGTCGGCGTCACGGCGACCAGGGCCAAGATACCCGTCAGCCGCAGGCGCAGGCCAGCGCGCACTCGCTGGCGCACTCGGGGAGGAGCCTGAGTCATCGACCGCGTCCGCTGGTGGGGTCACGGTGGCGTTCGAGAAGCCGCCGCCAGGCGCGGGCCACCCCCGCGAGGGCCTCGGCGGGCTTGGCGTCGCCGAGGAGCACGGCCTGCACCGCCGCGGTGAAGTCGTCGAAGATCTGGCTCATCACCGGATGCTGAGGCCGTGTGCGGGCATGCTCGAGGGCCTTCTTGTAGGCGCCGATCAGCGGCGCCTTACGCACCCGAGGGTCGTCGTAGGCCGCCCCGAGGGCCGGCAAGAGCCCCGCCTCGGCGGCGAAGCGCGCTTGGGCTTGGACGCCGGCGAGCGCCTGGACGAGCTTCCAGGCGGCATCTGGATGCTTGCTGCAGCGGGTCACCACGTAGCCATGGCCGGAGAGCGGGGCCGTGGGCCTGCCAGAGGGCCCGCGCGGCAGCGGCGCGACGCCGAGGTTCGCTGGCGTCGAGAAGGCTGGCAGCTTGAGCACGGCAGAGCTCGCCCAGGGCCCATTGACCATCATAGCCAGCGCGCCTCGACCGAAGCGCTGTAGCTGGTCTTCATAGTCGTTGGAGAGGCGCACATGCGCTGGGGCGATGTGATGCTTCGCCGCGAGGTCCTTGTAGTAGCTCAGCGCTTGCTGCGCTCTCGCGTCGGCGATGAAGATCGTTTTGCTGCTCGGATCGAGCAACTCGCCGCCGAAGGCCCAGAGGAAGGGCAGAAACCAGTAGCCGTCGCCACGCACATAAAAGCCCCAACGCTTGACCGAGGTCTGGTCGAAGCCCACGTCCGCTGCGCTCTTGCCCTTGCTGTCGACAGTGAGGCGCTTGCCCTCGCGCAGCAGCGCGTCGAGGGTCTTTGGGGGACGCTTCAGCAGCTGCTTGTTGTAGAGCAGCACCAAGCCATCGACGCTCGCTGGCAGGACCCAGCGCTTACCGTGGTAGCGTGCGGCCTTCCGCGCAGCCGGCAGATAGTCGCGCTCGGCCAACACCCCAGCCGGGACGGGGCGCAGCGCGCCACGCTCGACGAGGCCGGCGATCCAGGGCAGCTCGGCTCGCAGCACGTCCGGTGCGTCTACGCCGCAGCGTTTGACGGCGCGGCGAAACGCGCTCTGAGCGTGAGCGAAGGGCAGGACCGTCGAGCGCACGGCCCAGCGCGGGTGGGCCTCACGCGCGGCGGCCAGGACGCGGTTGAGCACCATGGTCTCGTCAGGGTTGAAGGTATGCCAGAGGTTGAGGTGGATCCGAAGCCCCTCCCGCCTCGACGTCCCGCCCTTGCAGCTACCACAGGCCAACAGCAGCATGATCGTCGGGAGGATGAACAGACCCCTACGTCGAAGTGTCGCCATGGTGGGGAGTATAGCCATGGGAAGGATGCGGGATCACGGCGTAGGAGCGAGAAGGGCGCCTGCTGGTCGCACGCAACCGACGAGCGACAACCGCTGTGATGTCGCAGACGAGCGCGGCGACGGGAGGTAAGTTGGTCAGCGCTCTAGGCCTCAGGACGCTCGCCGTACCACCCGTAGGGCTCATGTCTTCGGCTACGAACGCGGCTGGGCAGCTCAGCACCCAGCTCGGTCCCGACTGTGTGGGGAAGCTCTTACGGATCAGGATCGGGCAGGCTGGCCACCGACGTCTGCCCGCGACGACTGTGAGCGCGACGACTGTGAGCTCGCCGACCGGCGAGCTAGCTCGGGATCCGTCACCCGCCGGGGGCGCAGCCGCCGCCCGAGAGGCTGGGGAGGCCACCGAGGCCGCCGCCTCCGGCGCCGTGGATCGCCGCCCCCGAGACCTCGCGGGTGGCGTTGGCGCCACAGCTCGGGCAGGGCTCGGGCTCGTCGCGCTGCGCGATGCGCTTCATCTCTTCGAACTGCTCCCCACAGGCGGGGCAAGTGAACTCGTACAAGGGCATCTTCTGGATCTCCTGCTCACGAGCTACAGCGGGCTCACGAGCTACAGCGGGCTCACGACCTACAGCTAGTCGTCCGACGGCTCGGGCGCCAGCACCTTGTCGTTGATCACGATCTCGGTCGACAGCTCCATGCTCGGCTTCAACGTGGCGCTGACGCCGCAGTAGTTGTTCGCCGAGAGGGACACGGCGCGGCGAACCTTCTTCGCTTTGTCTTCGAGCCCCTCGCCCCAGAGCTCGTAGCGCGTGACGGCGGAGGTGAAGCGCTTGGGGTGGTCTTGGGTCATCTCGGCGTCGACGGAGACGGCGAAGCGCGCGACCTCGACGCGCATCTTTCCAAGGATCGAGATCACGTCCATCGCCGTGCAGCCGGCCAGGGCCGAGAGCAGCAGCCCCTTGGGCTTGGGCCCAAGGTTGCGGCCGCCGACCGACTCGGCAGCGTCGATCGTGAACACGTGACCATCCTGGCGCACCTCGAAGGTCATCTTCTCTTGCCAGACAACTGTGACGTTCATCTCAGCTTCGCTTTTTCTTTGGGTTCGAGGCCTTCGTTTCGAGAGCTGCGTCGCATGGTGCGTGACGCAGATGGGCTGGCCGCCCCAACACACAGCGAGCGACGAGTCTTCTATCCTCAGAGGTCGGGGCAGCCCGAAGCGTTACGGAGCACGATGACAAGGCCGCCCGCACCACCTCGCCGGACGCTGAAAACGTGAATTGGGTTACATGGCCAAGCCCAGAACGCCGGGTTTTTCGCTACGGCGCTGGGCTTTACGTATGATGGGAGAGGTTCCGCCACAGGACAGCCAACGATCCGCGTCGATCTGCGCTGCGCATCGCGTCGTGCAGCTCGAGACGACGCCACCGCGCCAGCAGGAAGGGCATTTCGACATGGCTCACTCGCAAGTGTTCAAGCGCCGTAAGCAGCATCAAGAGGGCATGGACGCTGAGAGCATCCGCTCGTCATTTGAAAAACACCTGCTCTATACGCTCTCCAAAGACCGCTACTCTGCCACGCTGCGTGATGTGTATCAGGCCCTCGCTCTGGCCGCCCGCGACCGGATGGTCGAGCGCTGGATCGCCACCCAACACACCTATTACAAAGAGGACGCCAAGCGGGTCTACTACCTATCGGCCGAGTACCTGATGGGGCGGATGCTGAGCAACAGCCTGATCAACCTCGGCATCTACGACGAGGCCAAGGAGGCGTTGAAGTCGGTCGACCTCGAGCTCTCCGAGCTGGCCGAGCAGGAGCCCGACATGGGGCTCGGTAACGGGGGGCTCGGTCGCCTCGCGGCCTGTTTCCTCGACTCGATGACGGCGCTGGAGATCCCGGCTTATGGCTACGGTATCCGCTATGAGTTCGGCATCTTCAAGCAGGCGATCCGGGACAACGCGCAGGTCGAGCTCCCCGACCAATGGCTCGAGGATGGCAACCCCTGGGAGATCCCGCGACCGGAGCGAACCTACCCCGTTCGCTTTCATGGTCGCATCATCGAGACGCGCACAGCGGACGGACGGCTGAAGGTCGAGTGGGTCGACGGTGACGTCGTGCTCGGCATGGCCTATGACACGCCGATCGACGGCTTTGGCAACGAGTCGGTGAACACGCTGCGGCTGTGGCAGGCGCGGGCGTCGAAGGAGTTCGATCTGAGCTATTTCCACCACGGCGACTACATCCAGGCCGTGGCCGAGAAGAACACCTCGGAGAACATCTCGAAGGTGCTCTACCCCAACGTCGACGTCGAGCAGGGGCGCGAGCTGCGACTGAAGCAGCAATACTTCTTCGTCTGCTGCTCGCTGCAGGACATCATCCTGCGCTACCTGCGGACTCATGACGACTTCGACGCCTTCCCCGAGAAGGTCGCGGTGCAGCTCAACGACACGCATCCGGCGCTGGCCGTGGCCGAGCTGATGCGCCTTCTGGTCGACGTCCATGGTCTAACCTGGGAGAAGGCGTGGGAGATCACGGTTCCATCCTGCGCTTACACCAACCACACGCTGCTGGCTGAGGCGCTGGAGAAGTGGTCTGTGGGACTCTTAGGGTACCTCTTGCCTCGGCATCTGCAGATCATCTTCGAGATCAACCGGCGCTTCCTACAGGACGTGGCGGATCGCTACCCTGGCGACGACGAGCGGCAGGCGGCGCTCTCGTTGATCGAGGAGGGGGAGGACAAGAAGGTGCGGATGGCGCACCTGGCGATCGTCGGCAGCCACTCGGTCAACGGCGTCTCAGAGCTTCACACCAAGCTACTCTGCGAGCGCGAGCTCACCGCCTTTCACGAGATGTTCCCAGGGCGCTTCAACCCAAAGACCAACGGTGTGACCCCGCGGCGCTGGCTCCTCGCCGCGAACCCGAAGCTGGCGGCGCTGATCACCGAGAGCATCGGCGAGGGCTGGCCTGGGGATCTTGAAGAGTTGAGTAAGCTCGAGAGCTTCGCCCACGACGCGCCCTTTCTGCAGCGCTTTGCCGCGATCAAACGGGCGAACAAAGAGACGCTGGCGAAGGTGACCGAGGAGCTTACGGGGATCAAGGTTGATCCGGCGTCGGTCTTCGATGTGCAGATCAAGCGGATCCATCTGTACAAGCGGCAGACGCTCAACGCGCTACACATCATCGCCAACTGGCTAAAGGTCAAACAGGGGCGGGTAAAAGACTTCGTGCCGCGGACGTACTTCTTTGCCGGGAAGGCGGCGCCGGACTATCGGGCGGCGAAGGAGTCAATCCAGCTGATCTCTCGGATCGCCAAGGTGATCAACAAGGACCCAACGACCAGCGATCGGATCAAGGTCGTCTTCTTGCCGAACTACAGCGTCTCTTTGGCCGAGAGAATCATCCCCGCGGCGGAGGTCTCGGAGCAGATCTCCACCGCCGGCTATGAGGCGTCTGGGACGGGTAACATGAAGCTCGCGCTCAATGGCGCGTTGACCGTCGGCACCCTCGATGGGGCGAACGTCGAGATCAAAGAAGAGGTCGGCGACGACAACATCTTCATCTTCGGCCTCACCGCCGCGGAGGTCACCGCCCACCGCGCCGCCGGCTACCGCCCACGAGACATCTACGAGAGCAACCGCCTGCTCCGCGAGGTCGTCGACCTGATCCACAGCGGCTTCTTCTCAACCGAAGAGCCTGAGCAGTTCCACGGCCTGATCGGTGACCTGCTCGACAACGACTTCTACCTCAACCTCGCCGACTTCGACGCCTACATGGGCGCGCAAGCCAAGGTCTCGCAGACCTACGCCGAGAGCAAGCGCTGGAACGCCATGGCCGTACGCAACGTCGCCCACTCGGGCAAATTCAGCTCCGATCGCACCATCGCCGAATACAACCGCGACATCTGGAACGCCAAGACGATCAAGATCGACATCTAGCCGATCAAGATCGACATCTAGCCGCTCAAGATCGACATCTAGCCGAACAAGATCGACATCTAACAGGCACCCACGACCGCCTCCCTGCGGACGGCCGTGAGTCCACGCGATGAGCGTAGGGCGTCGAACTCGCCAGCTCAAACCCCGCCGACTCAAGCCCACCTGAACCGCCCCCTGACGCCAACCATCTCCGCCAGCGCCAGCTCAAACCCCGCCGACTCAAGCCCACCTGAACCGCCCCCTGACGCCAATCATCTCCGCCAGCGCCAGCTTCGGAAGAAACCGCGATGCTGAGCCCCGAAGGCTGGGAGGAATAGCCTCAGCGAAGGTCGCCCAATCAAGGTGGCCAAGCTCTTGATAGGGCGATGTTCTAAGGCTCTTGGTAAGCCCTATTGCTTATGAGTGGCGACCCAAAGGGCCGGCAAGACAGCGGTTTGCTCAAGTGAGCTTTGGGGGTAGGCGCTGCGCGAAACCGGTGAACCGCGGTGGCGCACGTGCTGTGGCGTGCTCGCGCATGTTCGCGGCTAGGCTCTGCGATGCATCGTGCCGAGAATGGGTCTCGTTAGTGCTTGCGGCGGGTGGGCTCGCTAGGCCCCGGGATATCGTCGACGTCGATGAGGCCTTTTCGGCGCCAGCCGATGCGGAGCAACCAGCCCCGGGGTGGGACAGTGAAGAGGAGGTCTTGAGCGGCCGTGCTGCGGGGCTGCGTGCCGCGAAACCCGTCGAAGACGATGGCGGAGGAGCAGGGATCGAGTGTGCCAGCGCGTGGCCGACGGTGGGGTTCGCGGTGGTGACGGCGGAAGTTGCTCAGGACGTAGCGCAGGATGTTGCGGGTCTCGTTTGGCGTGGTGGCGTGACGGGCGAAGTAGCGGTCGGCGATGACCTGCCCGCGTCGGCCAAGGGCTTTGTTCAGGTTTCGAGCGACACGAACGCTGAGGCCAACCATGCCGCGAAAAAGGGCGCGCTTGTCTTCGGCTTCGACAACCGTGTGGAGGTGGTTGGACTGAACTGAGTAGTGGACTAGGCGGAAGCCGAAGCGGTCGCGTCCGGCGGCGAAGCACCGCTCAAGGACGCGTAGGCACATAGGAGTACGGAGGCTGGGTAGTCCCTTGACGAAGGTCATAACGACATGAACGGGCTTGTCTTTCGGGAGCTGGGGACGGGTGCGGTGGGGCACGCCGGAGACGCCGTCTTTTGGCTTTCGGCCGGCACCCGGGCGTTGGCCGCCGTGCCTGCGCAGGTCGAGCTCGGCTTGTCGAGGGCGACGCCCACGCTTGCGTTTACGCTTTGTGGTCCTGATTGTGTGCCTTTTGGTCGGCTTGGGCTTCGGCGATCGGGGTGCGTTTCGGCGCATTGTCGGCCTCCGGTTTCGGTGAGACGCGCCCTTATCGGCAGTAGAGCACCGTTGTTGCGTTTTATTGCTCGGAGCTTGACTGGGCGGGGTTAGGTCGTGGGGCCCACGGGGCTTGACTGGGCGGGGTTGGGTCGTCGGGGCCACGGAGCTTGACGGGGCGGGGTTGGGTCGTGGGGCCACGGGCTTGACGGGGCGGGGGTTTGTAGAGTGATGAGTGGTGGGTTTGATTGACACGGGGCGGGTTTGCACTTAGAAGCGCACCTGAGGTCTGGTGGGGCCTTTTTTTCGCACGGCGAAAGGGTCTCGTTTGTCGTGACGACCCTAGGAGGGTGCTGCCGTGACTTGGAAGGATTCGGATTCGCCATTTCTGCGCGACGCTGCCGCTGACGAAAAGAACCTGCCGGCTTGCCGATTGCAGCGGATGCTCGGGAAGCCGCCGTGCTCCTGGACCTGCGAGGATCTCGTCGATCTCTATCGCGACAAGGGTCTGCGGCTGGTCAGCTTGATGCACGTCGGCGGCGACGGTTGGCTCAAGACCGTCGACTTCGTGCCCCGGGGCGCCGAGCACCTCTACGACATCCTCAGCGCCGGCGAGCGCGCCGATGGCTCGAGCCTCTTCGCCGGCACAGGGATCCGCCCGGATCGGTCGGACATCCTGCTGCGCCCGCGCCCGCAGACGGCGTTTTGCGATCCCTTCAGCCCGCACCCGACGCTGGTGTTGCTCTGCGGCCACGCCGGGCGTGACGGCGCGCCGCTGCCAGAGTCGCCCGACACGATCGTGCACAAAGCGGACGCGGCCGTCCGCGAACAGACCGGGATCGAGCTGCTCGCCCTCGGCGAGGTCGAGTATTTCCTCGGTCGCCGCTCGACGGAGCGCGACATCTACGGCTCCTCCGATCGCGGCTACCACGCCAGCTCGCCCTTCGTCTTCGGTGAGGCGTTGCGCCGCGAGGCGATGCGTGTGCTCGCCGAGATCGGCGTCCCCGTCAAATACGGTCACAGCGAGGTCGGTTACATCCAGGCCGCCGAGACCGAAGGCATCATCTGGGAGCAGCATGAGATCGAGCTCGCCCTCACGCCCCTGCCACAGGCCGCAGACGCCGTCGTGCTGACCCAATGGGTCTTGCGCAACCTCGCGCACCGCCACGACATGCTCTGCTCCTTCGACCCGATCATGCGCCGCGGCCACGCCGGCAGCGGGTTGCACTTTCACTTCTCGCCCACCATCGACGGCCGACACCTCGGCTGCCGAGACACAGACGGCCAGCTTCACGATCCCGCGCGCTGGCTGATCGGCGGTCTCGTGCAGCTCGGCGCCGCCCTGATGGCCTTCGGCAACCGCGTCGAGGGCTCTCTGGTGCGCCTCCATCAGGCCAAGGAGGCGCCCGCCGCCGTGGCCTGGGGCGAGTGCGACCGCAGCGCGTTGGTGCGGCTGCCGATCCTCGCCACCAACGAGCACGGCGCGGCGGTCACCGCTCCGACCATCGAGTTCCGTCTCCCGGACGGATCGGCGCACCCCTACCTGCTCCTCGCCGGCGTGGCGCAGGCGCTCCTCGCCGGACGCGAGACCCGCGACCTCGACTCTCTGCTTGAGGCCACCGCGTCGATCCGCGGCGGGGGCCCCGACACAAGTCGCGTGACGAAGCTCCCCCGCACTCTCGCCGCCGTCTCCCAGCAGCTGGCCACCCATCGCGCGCGCTTCGAAGAGAGCGCCGTGTTCCCTCCTCATATGCTCGACGCCCTGGTACAGAGCACGACCCTCGGCTAGCTTCCGACGATGGACGAAGCGACCAGCCGGCGCGCCGCCCTCGCCGCCGCCGCCCGCGACATCTTCGAAGCCGGACTGAGCGCCGTCGATCCTCGCGCTGCCGTCGCCGCCGCCCTGCAGCGCCATGGTGACGTGCTGGTCCTCTCAGACCCGCTGCGCGGCGAGCAGCGCGCGCGTTACCGCTTGGGCGACTATCATCGGTTGCTCGTCGTCGGGGCGGGGAAGGCGGGCGCCCCGATGGCAGGCGCCGTCGAGGATCTGCTCGGTGATCGCCTCGAGGGTGGCCTCGTGATCGTCAAGCATGGGCACACCGATCGGGGAGCTGCAAAGCCGACGGGAGCGTCATCCTGCCTCGTGGAGCTGGTCGAGGCGGGTCATCCATTGCCAGATCAGGCCGGGCTCGACGCCACCTGCCGGTTGATCGAGCTGCTCCGCGGCGCTGACGCCCAGACCCTGCTGCTCTGCGTCATCTCCGGAGGCGGATCGGCGCTGCTCACAGCCCCCGCCGGCGAGGTCTCGCTCGACGACCTCCGCCGCGTCACCGACGCGCTGCTCGCCGCCGGCGCTGATATCCGCGCGTTCAACACGGTTCGCAAGCACCTCTCCGCGCTCAAGGGAGGTCAGCTCGCCCGCCTCGCCGCTCCGGCGACGGTCGCGACGCTCGTGCTCTCCGACGTGATCGGCGACCCCCTGGACGCCATCGCCTCTGGGCCCACGGTCCCAGATCCGACGACCTTCTCTGCCGCGCGCGACGCGCTGCGCCGAGCCCAGATCTGGGACGATGACGTCGCGCTGCCGTCGGCGGTGCGGGCCCACCTCGAGGCTGGCCTCGCTGGCGAAGTCCCCGAGACGCCGGGCCCTCGAGACCCCGCCTTCGAGCGCTGCACCACCGCGCTGGTCGGCAACAATCGGCTGGCGGTCGCCGCCTGCGAGCGCCGCGCCCAGCAGATCGGCTGGCCCACGCTCGCGCTGACATCGACCCTCGAGGGCGAAGCCGCAGACGTCGGGCGGATGTTGGGGTCCATCGCCCGCGAGGCGCTCGAGGTTGGTCGCCCGCAGCGGCCGCCCCTCTGCGTGATCTGCGGCGGCGAGACGACCGTCAGCCTTGGCGGCGATGGGCACGCCGTGGGGCGGGGCGGTCGCAACCAAGAGCTCGCCCTGGCCGCCGCGCTCGCTCTGGACGGCTTGCCGCCGGCGATCTGCTTGCTCTCCGCCGGCACCGACGGCACCGACGGCCCCACCGACGCCGCTGGCGCGCTAGCCTTCGACGACACCCTCAGCCGCGCCAGGGCTTGCGGCCTCGACGCTGCGGCTCAGCTTCAGGACCACGACGCTTACCCCTTCTTCGACGCTCTCGGCGACCTCCTGCGGACCGGCCCCACGGGCACCAACGTGATGGATCTGCAGCTGCTGCTGATCGCCGAGGCGTCGCCCCGAGAAGGCGCGCCGGCCCGATGAGCCGCAGCTGTCATGTGTACCTCGTGCCGGGCTTCTTCGGCTTCAGCACGCTGGGCACGCTGAACTATTTCTGCGGCGTGGCGGCGGCGCTGCAGACCTCGCTGGCACGTCGCGGCCTGTGCGCTGAGGTGCTTGAGTGCTCGACGCGCCCCACGGCCTTCGTGAAGTACCGCGCTCGCCACCTCGCCGAGCAGGTCGTCGCCACAGGTGGCGCCGAGGTCGACGAGTTGCACTTCGTTGGCCATTCCACCGGCGGCCTCGACGTGCGGCAGCTGCTCACCCCGGCGGTGAGGCTGCAAAACGCCGAGCTCGCGGAGCGCATTGGCGCGCACACCCGCAGTGTGACGCTCGTGGCGACCCCGCATCGCGGCACGCCGCTGGCCCAGTTCTTCGTCAGCTTGCGCGGCCGAGAAACCCTGCGCCTGCTCGCCTCAGAGGCCAGCACCCGAGGGCGCCTCGCGATCTACGCCGCCGCTAAGGTGCTCCAGATGGTCGCCTCCGCCGACGATCTCCTCGGGCAGGACGAGACCGCCCTCGACATGCTCTCCCGCCACCTGCTGCGAAACCTGACCCTCGACGAAGCCGATCCGGTCTGGACCTTCTTGCGCCAGATCGCCGCCGATCAGGGCGCGATGCTGCTGCTCACCACCGAGTGGATGGACCACTTCAACGCCGCCGTGGTCGATCGCGAGAGCGTCCGCTATGGCTCGGTGGTCACCGCCGCGCCGCCGCCTCTTGGGCGCGGCCTGCTCGATCTGCTGCGACGACGGCCGCTGACCCTCGGCGCTGGCTACGCGATCCTGCACACCCTCTCGGCTTGGACACCTACCGATCCGAGCAGCACGCCGGTACCAAAGGAGGTCCTCGCCGAGGTACGGCGGCGTCTGCCGCTGCGGGTTTGCGGAGAGACCAACGACGGCGTCGTACCTACCATGAGCCAGCTCTACGGCGAGCTCGTCTCGGCCGTCCTCGCCGATCACGCCGACATCGTGGGCCAGTTCCGCCGCTCGGGCACGGCACAGTACACCGACTGGCTACCCTCCGGATCGCATTTCGACGAGCGCAACTTCGCCCGGGTCTGGGACGACGTCGCCGACTTTATCGCCCGAACCTCCTGACCCGAGTCCATCGATCACGCGGCCGATACCCGCGAGCCACTGTACAGTTCGCGAGGGACCTGTGCATACTGCTGAGGACGATGTTTGGTCTCGGCGCCCCAGAGCAGATCAGAGCCGGCGTACTGCTGGTCGAAGACGACTTGGTCGTCGCGCGGATGACCGAGGCCCACCTCGTGTCGGTTGGCATCGAGGCCAAGCTGGCCCAAGACCTCCTCGAGGCGCGGGAGGTGCTCGCCAGCTGGCACCCAGATGTGGTGCTCCTCGACATCGAGTTCCCCGACGGTAACGGGCTGACGTTTTGCCGTGAACTGAAGGAAGACCCGACCACCGCCGACATCCCCGTGGTGATGCTCACCGGCCTCGACGACAAGATGTCGGTGATCTCGGCCTTCCGTGCCGGCGCCGTGGACTACGTCCGCAAGCCTTACATCAAAGAAGAGCTGCTGGTGCGCATCGCGACCCACTCGCGGACCGCCGGGCTCCTCAGCGAGCTCACGGCGACAAACCAGCGCCTGACCCGGGAGCTCAAGCTGGCGGCGAAGGTGCAGCGCTCCTTTCTCCCCGACCGCGAAGCACGCCGCGGCGCGTTCCGCACGGTGGTGCGCTTTCGGCCCAACTCGACCCTCGCTGGCGACATGGCGGGGCAATGCGCGGTTGGCGAAGAGCAGCAGGCGTTTTTCCTGCTCGATGTCTCCGGTCATGGCACCGGCGCCGCGCTGGTCGCGGTGGCAGCCGTAGCCCAGCTCACCCAGCTCCTCGCCGAGGGGATCTTCGATCCCAAGAAGCTCGAAGACGAGCTCAGCAACGTGCTCTCCATCGAGCGCACGGGCCTCTACGGCACCCTCGCGCTGGTGATCCTTGACGCGCGCAGCGGCGACCTGCGTCTCTACAACTATGGTCATCCGCCGGTGCTGATCAGCGCAGATGGGCGCCGCCCTGTCCACGTCCTCGAGGCCAGCGCCCCGCCGTTGGGGATGGGCTACGCTGGAGATGTCGAGGAGCAGCGGAGGCGGCTGGCCCCGGGCGGGCGTGTGCTGCTCTACTCCGACGGCCTCAATGAGGTCACCAGCCCCAGCTTCGAGACGGTGCTCGCCGGCATGCAGGGGGCCCTGAGCGGCGAGGGCGACAGCCTCGAGGTCTCAGCCGACCGGCTCGTGACCCTCTGCTCCGCCTACCGCGGCGAGGAGCATGACGACGATGCGACGCTGCTGCTCGTCGAGTACGTCGGGCGCCCCTCGGAGAGCATCTCCGCCGAGGCCACCGATGCGTTGGCGAAGGCCCATCGCCACACCTTCGAGCTACCCAGCGCGCTCAACCAGATGGCGGGTTTTTGGGCCTGCGCAGAGCCCCTGCTGATCGAGCGTGGCTGGGGGCCACCCGATGGCGACGCCCTCGGGAACCTACGCCTCGGCTTCACCGAGGCGATCTCCAACGCGATCCTCCATGCCCACGACGAAGACGGTCGGCCGCTGCGGATCGAGCTGCTCGTCGCCGATCGGGCGGTGGAGCTGCGGGTCCACGACACCGGCCCGGGCTTTGCTTGGCCCGAGCGTCGCGAGCTGCCGACGACCTACGCCGAGTCGGGGCGAGGGATCTTCTTGATCGAGACGCTGATGGACAGCGCGCGCTACGTACGCCGCGCTGGTGATAACGTGCTCGTGCTTCGCAAGGAGCGCTGAGTCGAGCACCCTAGAGCGCTGATCAGCTTGCCGGACCGAGCTGCGCGAAGGAGGTGGAATCACGGCGTAGGAGCGAGAAAGGCGCCTGCTGGTCGCACGCAACCGACGAGCGACAACCGCTGTGATGTCGCAGACCAGCGCGCCGACAGGCGGTCGGTGGGAGAGCGCTCTAGACAGCGGCCGGCAGTGCTATGCTCGGCGACGGAAGGCGTGTGGGGGGTGCTCTTAGCGAGCGCGGAAGACGATGCGGCCGCGGGTCGGGTCGTAGGGGGATACGGCGACCGTGACGTGGTCGCCGAGGACCACACGGATGCGGTAGCGGCGCATCTTGCCGGCCATGTGGGCCAGCACCGTGTGGCCGGCGTCGGTCTGCACGCGGAAGAGGCCGCCCTTGAGCACCTCCGTGACGGTGCCTTGAAGCTCTATGGCGTCGTCTTTGCTCATCTAAGTCTTCGCTCCCGCGGACGCTTGGCCCGCTCGTACAAAAAGCGGGCGCAGCATAGGGCATGGTGGGGGTGAAGTCCAGGGCTCCTCTCGCCTACCTATCACGTGAAGGCGCGCCTCGCCCGAGGATGTACGTCGCCCGAGAGTGTACGGTGGGTCTCACAGATGACCAGGCTAGCGACGTGTCGTCTGGGTCGTCTGGGTCGTCGCGGCGGGCTTAGACAGCGAGGGCGTGCCAAAGAGCTTGTTCGTCCCCAGGGAGTCGGTGCGCCTCGGCCCTGGCAGCTTGCGGGTCGCTGCCTTCAGCGCGGCCTCGCTGCATCGGGTGCTCTTCAGAACATAGCGCGCCACCGTGCGGCGCTGCTTGTCGACGAGGAGCAGGTGCGTCAGCTCCGGGAGCCAGGGGATGCGGACAGTCGTCTTGGCCTGCACCATCGGCAGGAGCGCCTTGTCGAGCCCCGTGTTGACACGGGTGCGCTCACCGGCGGGGAGCGTCAGCGGGAAGCTGAAGGTTACCACGTCGCGAAGCGTCGCGTTGACATAGAGTCGTACCTCGAAGGGGCCGCGAAAGCGGGGGATCACCGTCATTTTTTTTGGCTTGACGCGCTTTTGCGAGAGGACCAGCAGGCCTTTTGGCCCGCGTGCGAGCGTCAACACGAGGACCTCGCGGGTGACCAAGGGTTTGACGATGGGCAGCCGCAGCGGTCGAGACTGTTGGACCCGCACCACGCGTTGTGGCGCGGGGCGGGGCGGTGTCGCCAAGGCTGGCGCGGCGGAGACGAGGCTCGCGGCCAGGCAACAGGCCGCAATGAGGGACGAACGGAACGACATGGCAAACTCCAAGCGTAATCCGATTGAGACCATCATACGCGACCGTGACGCTCGACACACCTGGCGCGACTGCTCTCTGAGAATCGGCGCGCGAGGGGCATTCCGCCCCGAGCCTTCGGCGGGCTGCCATGGTCACTGAATGGTTATGATTGTGATGGCTTATCCCACATGTGGGCCCCTGAGTGCGAAAGCACCCTGACAGCGGCGTCATAGTCGCTCCTTTGCCTACATCGCGGCAACTCGTTGTAATCGTGAGCATCTGCTTTCGCGGCGAGCGTGGTGTAGATGTTGCTTGTCTCGGCAAGTTAGTAGTGATTCTCGCCGCTTGTGGCCCTAGCCGAGGTCGCTTTTGGCTTGACAGATATGCACGCCTCGCGGTAGAGGCGTCAGGTTTGAAATCGGTGAACACCGCGCCCGACAGATGCTGAGAGCGGGCCGTAAGCACCTTTGATGGAGGTCTTAGAGACGATGAGACGTGTCGGTTTTTCGCTTGCTGCCATCTGTATGGCCTTTGCTTTCACCGCCTGTAGCGATGATAACTCGAATAACCCCCGCAAGGATGGAGGCCCTCAGCCGGACAAGGGCATACCTCAATTGAAAGAGGCTGGCCCGGACTCCAAGTCTCCTCCCCCGACCTGCGACAAGGCCGTGATCGGTAAGGTTTGTACCTCCAAAGGCGGCGAGTGCGGGGATCCGAGTGTCACCGGCGCGAGCTGCCTGCTGACCGACGCCGTCTCCGAGACCGAGTCCCGCGGCGTCTGCACCTGTGAGTGTACGCCTGACGACCCGCAGACCCCGATAGTCGACGAGGACACCTGCCCCGACCTCAGCGTCAACGCCTGCGGTTCCGTGCAGCTGAACAATGGGAAGACCCAGGCGTTCTGCTTCCGCAAATGCGACCCGAAGCTTGGCTCCAACGCCTGCGAGGGCAAGCTCGCTTGCGACCCCCGCTCGGGCGCCCAGGTTCGCCTCTTCGGGAAAGCCATCTGCATGTTCTTCGGCTGCGAGACCGGCGCCGACTGCCCAACCCTCACCTCCAAAGAGTGCAAGACCGACGGTAGCCTGCCGTGCGACACCGGCGACAAGTGCATCCCGCTGCAAGCCGGCGGCACCGATGGTCTCTGTGGCAAGCCTGGCAAGTGCGACACCGCCTCCGGTCTCTGCGCCCCGCGCGACGACAACTTCAAGCCGGACGCGAAGGTCGGCGACGCCTGCAAGGACGACACGGAGTGTGGGAAGAACATGCGCTGTGAGCGGGAGAGGGACACCTCCAAGACCCAGAAGGCCGGCGGCGAGACCTGCACCGCGAACACCGACTGCTGCAGCGGCCGCTGCACGAGCGGGAAGTGCGAGCCTGGCACCTGCGCCATCCACTCTCGTAACGGCTACTGCTACGTCCGCTACTGCGCGTTCTCCTCGCTGAGCGAGTACCAATGCCCGACTGGCTCCAGCTGCAACACCCTCTACTCGGGTGGCATCTGCTTCAAGGACTGCGCCCTCAACGACCCGGCGAGCTGCCGCAACAACGCCAACGACAAGCTCGGCGACTACGAGTGCCGTGCTTGGAGCAACATCCAGATTGGTGGTGTTGGGATCACCCCTGGGCCGGTCTGCGACTGGGGCGACGCCATCCCCTGTAACGCCTTCGACAACCTCGAGTGCTCGTCCTTTGGCGAGGGCCAGGGGAACACGACCAACATGGTCTGCCGCGACCTCAAGGACACCAAGCTCCAGGACGCCAAGGATCCGCTTGGCTTCTGCCTGGATGACACCGCCTCCGGCCCGGTCGCCAATTAGGTTTAGCTCGAGCGCGCGAGCTCAGGCATCAGTCTAGGCTCGCGCCGCCCCCGCTTCGCTGATCTTGCGCACCTTCCGCTCATATCTCCTCCCCACCCTGGCCGGCGCGCTCCTGCTCGTCGCCGGCGTCTCTTGCAGCGAAGACGATAGCGCCTCAGCCGACCTCGGCGTGGCCGATTTATCGCCTGGCGAGCCCATCTCACCCCCAGACTTCTCCGCCCTCGACACCACGGTTGGACCAGTCGGCAACAGCTGCGATCCAGCCGGCCCGAACACCTGTGGCGGACAGGCGATCTGCTTTGATGTTGGTCGGGGCATCGGTGTCTGCGCGATCCCCGACTGCACCCTCGAAGACCCCGAGACCTCACCCAATGAAGACACCTGCCCCAAGGGCACTGCCTGTGGAGAGGTCTCCTGGTCCGCCGACGGGGGCTATGGGCGGCGGACGTTCTGCTTTGTCAAGTGCACCGCGGCAAGCGACCGCAACCCCTGCCAGCAGCGCCATCCGCAGCTCGCCTGCGATCCGTCCACGATCCTGCTTACGGGCTACACCGAGGTCTGCGCGGCGCCAGGCTGCTCACAAGACGGCGAGTGCGGCGCGTTTTCCCCCCGGGACCCCAAGGCGACCTGCGACACGAAGACGAACCTCTGCTTCGTCAACGGCAAACCCGGCGCGTCGATCGGCGCCCCCTGCGCTAGCAGCCTGGACTGCGGCGAAGAGCAGTTTTGCTACGTCGAAGGGGGGGCGGTCAAAGACAAGGTCGTCGGCGGCTACTGCACCAAGGTTGGCTGCAAGTACAAGGGGCGCTGGAGCTGTCCCGCTGGGAGCTCCTGCTTCCAGCTAGGCGCAACCCAGGCCGTGAGCATCTGCTTGGCCACCGGCTGCGACACCAAGGCGGCCGAAGAAAAGGACGGCTGTCGTGATGAGGCCACCGCTGGCGTCTACGACTGCTTCAAGATCGGCAAGGAGTCGGTCTGCTGGGTCAAACAGAAGTAGTTCCGAATTTTTGCCCCTACATTTCTGACCCTTTACATGAGGTTTTGTTGTTCGCCCTCGGTCGCTCGGTCCGTCACTAGCGCGTTGCCACATAGGCCTCCTGTCGGCGGGCCCAGCGCTGCCGGTCGCGTTCTAGAGCGCTGACCAACTTACCTCCCGTCGCCGCGCTGGTCTGCGAAATCACAGCGGTTGTTGCTCGTCGGTTGCTTGCTACCAGCAGGCGCCCTTC
>PDWJ01001226.1_pt1 | contig 32626 bp, 19 predicted proteins | sample 1430881 | NCBI WGS metagenome assembly PDWJ01 (sample SAMN01162460, study PRJNA174530) | Oral metagenome, whole genome shotgun sequencing project. | biome: Marine environment; feature: Marine mammal; material: Swab sample of the gingival sulcus; isolation source: swab sample of gingival sulcus...
TTACTCCCATGTGTAAAAGGACCTATACCAGACTCAAACGCTTCTTTGTTATGATGCACAATCAAGTTCCACCCCTTTTCCTTAGCATATTTTTCTCTAAAAGAGATCATTTCACTAAATTTCCATTTAGAGTCAATATGCATCAATGGGAATGGCGGTTTTCCTGGATAAAAAGCTTTTTCAGCCAAACGAACCATTACGGAAGAGTCCTTACCAATAGAATAAAGCATCACCGGATTTTCAAATTCTGCGGCAACCTCTCTAATAATATGTATAGACTCAGCTTCGAGTTGTTGTAAGTGTGATAATGTGTGTTTGTCCATAATTTGGATTGTCATAAAATACTATTGCAAAAGTAATAAAAAAGCAGGAAGTGGGAAATAGGAAATTAAAAATGGAAAAAAAATACAATAATTTATTAGTACACTAAGAAAATAAAAGGTAAAGAAAGTTATCTATATTTCTAAACAAAAAACCCAAATGCCTGAGGCATTTGGGTTTTTATTTATTAATTTTAGGTGATTTTTATTTATTCTCACCATACATTTTATATACTTTCTTAGAACCGTAAGCAGCACCTAATCCGATTAATAAGAATAATCCACCATCTATAGGAGCTCCACCTCCTCCGATTGGAGTATCACCATTACCTGGTCCATCTCCCGGATCAGTTCCTTTTACTGTTCCATCTTTACCTTGCTCTTCTGGTTTTGGTTGTGCCATGCTTACTACTGTAAAAAGAACAAATGTAAACATCAACAAAAGCGGCATGATTTTTTTCTTCATTTTATTATATTTTTTAATGATTATTATTTTTGTCTTGATTTAATTATTTAATAACAACTTTCTTAACTTGAGTTTGAGTTCCCTCTGTTACTCTTACTAAATAAGTTCCTTTTTGCTCTACATTAATTTGTGTATAATCAAATGCATCTTCTTCAGTAGCTATAACTTGACCTAATACATTATAAACAACTACACCAAAAGCTTTGTTATTTAATGACTTAACGTGAATTGCATTATCTTGAGCATAAACATTTGCCAAAGCAATACTTAAATTTGGTTGATTTGATATAGGACCAAATTTAATTTCAAAACGATCAGTAGTATTTTCATCATAAACAAATTCATAATTATTGTTTTTAATGTCTATCACTACATTTTCAAATTTATCTATCAATGTAATATCTTCAAAGTCTTCTGTTTCAATAGCCTTTATAGTTAACATATGACCATCAATACCTGTTACATCTACACTTATATTCTCTTCTACATTAGAAATAGAATTAATAGATAACTTTTTATCATTTGAAGTTAATGCAAATATTTGAGGATGATTTTCATCAAAACTAAACATTTTACTTGCATCATATTGTGCATCAAAATCAGCTGTTGCGTTTCCATTAACTGCAACAAGTAACTCATCTGACATATATCCATCTATTACAGTTAACTTAAACATATCATTATTTCCTGTTTCAGGAGAATAGAATGGTACATTATTATGTACTTGAATTGCGTTTGTAGCTTTTAATATTCCTTCTGATTGTCCTGGAAGTACTTCTACAAAGAATCCTTGGTTCATTGCAACATACTGAGAACCTCCATTAGTACCACCAACACCTGTTACATAAGATCTGAAATTACTTTGAACAGGATCATATACAAATATAGCACCTGAAAGATTTTCTTTTGTCCAACCTGAAGTTGCATTCCAGTCAATAGCTGAAGTAAATGGGTTTCCTACAAAATTAGCACCAAATCCTTCTTCAAAATTTCCTTCTCCTGAACGTGTAAGATTTTCTGTAGGAACAACAATACCTGATCTCATCTGACCTTTAAATTCAAAAGTATGAGGCTCTGTTCCGCCTAACCACATCATCCAACCTTTCATATCTCCTAAATGTGTATTCATATTTCCTTGTGTAGGCTCATAATTTTGAGTTGTCTCATTAAATTCTTTAATCCATACATCAGGATTATGACCCAAGAATAATGCTTCTGCTTTTTGATTTTTCACACTAGCTGAAATACCATGCCAAGCAGCTGGAGTAACATACATCTGAACTGTAGGTTTTAAACCTGCAGGAAGTATTAAATTACCATTATTAATAAATGAACCATTTCCAGTTGCATCAGATACAATTACAAAATCTTCAGCAACAGCTAATGTATTATTACTTGCTATTGTTAATTGTCCATTTGCATTAATTGTTACAGAGTTAGCAATTGCTTGTTCAAGAGTTGAAGAACTAACTACAACTTCTGAACCTGGATTTACAATTACTTCATGGTATTCTGTTGGTACTACACCTAATGACCAATTAGAAGCGTCAAACCAGTTTCCGCCTGAAATAATATTCACATTACCACCGTCTGTTTCAGTAACAGAACCGCCATCAAAATTAAGTGGATAATTAGCACCAGTAGTTGTTGCTGCATTAGAACCAGCCTCATTAAAAGTAATAGCTGCTGTACCTACCTGATTGTAAGTAAAAACTAAAGTAAATAAATTACCATCATTGATAGAAAAACCAGCTGCAGAACTATTTGATTGAAGCTCCAATACACCATTGCTATTGTTTACTGTCCATGTAATATCATCATGATTTGATATTACTTGGTTAAATGATAACTTATTAGCATCATAATTAATTTTCAATGTAAAAGCACCTACAGGAGCTACAAAACCTGAAGCAACTACAGGAACCTCTATTTGACCACCAACAACTGCCTGAACCTCAGCAATATCTAACACTACAGGAGCATCAGCTAATGTAATCATACCATTAGTAGGTGTATATGGAATAGATTCTCCATTATTTGAAATTTCTGTTCCCGGCATAAATTTAACAGGAGCATCACCACCATGATAGATAAATTTCAAATTAAATAATGGATCTGCTGATGAAAAATCTTGTGCAGTAGGATTAGTCCACTCAAGTGTAATTTCTCCATTATCTGAATTGTGAGAATATGTTACATTTGCTCCATTTAACTCATTATTGTCCAGACCTACAAAATCTAATTTCTCATAACAATACTTCAATTTATAAGTGAACGCATCTACTTGTTCAAAACCAGCTCCTTCCATTGATAATGGTAATAATACTAATGATTCTGATTCTCCTTGAACTGTACCTAAAGTTACATTATTATTATTTGCTAAGGGAGAAACACTACCATTTATTACATTTCCTAAAGCAGTAGAAAAGAACGTCTGAGAAAGATTTGTGTTAGCAATTTCTTGTGTACCTACAAATTCTATAGGTGCTGTAGCACTTCCCAGATATTCAAATTTCAAATCTATTATAGAACCTTCAGAGTGAGATGCCCCTCCATCTTCATTAACATAAAGTACAACTAATTGAGATAAAACCTCACTATAATTAATTGTCCATCCACCACCTGATAAATGAATATCACATTCTTGACCTTTATTTCCTCCTACATACTTTAGTAAATCAGGATTATAATCAAGATAAATAGTAATTGCAGCTATTTGATTAGAATAACCGTCTAACTTTAAAGGTACAAAAACATTTCCTCCTGGATTTGCTTGAACATTCTCAACGCTCAATGTTTGAGCATTTAACCCTATTGATGCTAAAACAAGCATCACGAGTATGTGTAAAAATTTTCTCATCATAATTTTAAATTTTTATTTATTAATATTTAATTAAATTTTCTTATTTATTTTATTGTACGTTTATTATGTATTTTAATTTTACAATTTTATTTTTGTTGTTTTCAATAACTGATTATCCGAAAAACAACGTACGGTATATATTCCGTCACCCCATCTTTCGGTAGAAAAGCCTATTTTATTATATGCTTCCAATCTTTTTATCTTTTTATTTAACAACATTTGACCCTTCATATTTATAACTTGTACTGTAAAATTATCAAATGCCTGTTTTGCTTCAACAAAAATCTCACCATATTTTTCATATTCACGATTATAAATCAATATTTTATGATTTTCTTGTTGCAATATTTCAAAGCCATCATTCTCTTTTACATTAAGTAAACTTACGGAAGAAGCCATATTACATGTATTTGTACTAATTATACATCTATATTCTTTTCCGTTAAGTATAGTATCATTCGCAAAAATAGTTATTTTTTTTGAGGTAACTCCCTGATAAGTCGAATTATTTATTAAATTTTCCCAGATATCATTTTCTTTTATTTGCCAATGATATTGTTCCACATTACTAAAAATATGATTTACCTCAATTACGGCTTCATTTTGTGTGAAAATTTCTTGTTGTACCGGATTAATTGTAAGAGTACTTGACTGTTGGTTATTGTATAAATAAGCATTCTCATATTCTATATTTTCTATCAAACCCAATGCTGAATTTGACATCTCACAAGACTCCTCAACCCAAACCAATGGTATTTCATTTACCGGATTTTTCACGCTTAGTTCAATGATACAAATTGTATCGTTTTCCATCTCCGCAGTATAAAACCCGGGAGACATCCATGTTAAAACAATATTTTGAAGCGATTTATTAAAACCTTTTTTGAAAACGCCTCTTTTGAAAATATCATTTACATATGCTGTAGTATCTTTTATATATATAATATTGGTAGTATCTATATGTATATTTAACGTGAAACTAGTTGCATCCGAAATGTTTTCACCTATAATTGGTATCTCAATATTAGTATTAGCACAAGAAAGATGATTTCCATTAAAAGATAATTTAGTCTGAGCATCAGCAATAGCAACGCTAAAAAAGCTTGCAAGCAATACCAATAATATGACTAAATTCCTTTTCATAATTTTCTTTGCTATTTATATAATTTTAGTAATTGTTGTTTGTTAGTGTAAATTAATAAAGATAATTTAAATATAAAAGTCTTTAATTTTATTTATAAAATTGATTATTTCTTTCAAAGATAAATAACTGTTTGGGGCAAGGTTTACCCCAAACAGTTTATTTATAGTTAAATTTATTATTTAACAATCATCTTCTTCACTAATGAATAAGAGTTTTCTCCTTCAACAGTAATATTATAGAAATAAATACCAGAAGTTACATTCTTGTTAAATACTACACTTTGAGCTCCAGCATCTTGAACAGCATCAACAAGTGTTGCTATTAAAATACCTTGGTTGTTGTAAACTTCTATTTTAACCTGACCTTGTTCAGGAAGTACATAACTAATAGTAGTTTCGTTTCTGAATGGGTTAGGATAGTTGTTTGCTGTTAATTCAACTTTATTAACATCAATGTTACTAGCAAGTTTTACAGTTTCAGCCATAACACCTTCAATAACAGTAGCTGTAGCATCTGCCATTTCAAGTTCTTGAGCTAAAGTAAAAATTTCAGTTTCATTGTCAATATCAGCTAATACTTTCACTTTCATTTCAGCAATTACATCACCTTCGTTGAAAGTTCTAGCATTATCTTTATTATACCAAGCAATATTTACAATACCTTTCTCTTGATTAATGTTTACATCATCTTCGTTATAATTTGTTGAAATTACTTCAACTAAATCGTTACGATAGTTCATCATTAATGAGATAGCATTTGCTTTTACAGAAGTCTTAGCTTTTACAGGAATAGTAATTACATCACCTGCTTCTACATGAAGTGTTCCATTGTAAGTCAATTGACTTGCCAATTTACCACCACAACAACAAGGTGTACAACCACAATTTCCACAACCATCATCATTTGCAGGAATATAAGTTGAGTTTATATCACCTGTAATTTGATAATAAAGGTTAATCTTATTTTTATTCACTTGTCTCCAAGGTAATACTTCAGAAGTATATTTGTGGTCAACTGCTGGTGTGAAATACTGATAATCAGTTCCACTATGTCCAAAACAAATATCTCTTAATGTATCATTATCAAATGCTGTTGGCCATGTCATTTCTGGTAAATTATCTACCATACGTCCTGTTACACGATAATTAGGTGCATAATCATTATCAGAACCATTATCAGGATAATTAGCAATTAATCCTACTGAACGATACTTAGCTGTTAATGCATCTAAAGCAGTAATACCACCGGCAGTGTAAGGATCTGTATTATTCACATCTGCTACTGAGTGAGAATAATATCCGTAAGGAGGAACATCAGTATTTAATCCAATACCTTCAAAATTATACCCATTTGAATGAAGATCTGTATTTGCAGCCATTAATTGAAGTATCAAAGCGTCTGTTGCATTTACACTTCCAAAATGGTTGTATGTATAATTGTTTCCTAATTGTGTTCCGGCTACAGTACCTGTAGGCATAGGATCATGATAATATAATCCACCATCCCAAACTTGAAGTTTAAGATCATAATCACAACCCCAATCAGATGTAGGAATATTAAACTTAAAGTAAGACATTAACTCATTTAAATCTTCTGTTAATTTTGGTTGAGCTTTTACAGTTTTCACTTCAGTAAAATTACCTACTTCACCACATGTTGATACGTTTGTTGAATCTTCTCCTTTTAACAATGATACATAGAAATAATCCTGTGGAGTTGTTCCGTAATCATTTGTTTTGAAAGGAGTAGGCATGTAAGTTTCATACTTATTCCAATACTTAATTTGACCTTCAAATATAGGCTCTTTCTTTGTAATTGTTGCTGTAGCAGTTGCTTCACACATATTATTACCAGTAGTACCAGCTTGATCCATATTAATCATTCCTGTAACAGTAATGTTTACGTCTCCAGGATTTTGGTTGAATGTAATAGTAACAGTTTCACCTGTATAATAAGACATATTACCATCCTGATCAACAGTCCAATTATAATTTACAGTTTGACTAGCTACTTCACAAGCTGTATTTTCAACTGTATAAGCAATCTCAGAACATGTATTTACATCAGTAGGTCCTGTAATTGTAAGCTCAGGCTTTTCATAGAATGTAATTTCATAAGTTTTTGTTACTTTACATCCACCTGCATTGTAAGCAGTATATAAGAATTCGTAAGTACCACATTCAGAAGCTTCAATATTCCATGTATTTGTAACTGTTCCTGCTGTTACAGTAACGTTTGGATCTAATGATTCTAATAAACCTTCTAAACAAGTATCAACTGGAGGTACAAATCCTACATATATCTTAGTATATCCATTTGTTCCAAAAGTTCCTGTTCCACTACCTGTAGGGTTAGTTATTTTCACATCAAATTCTACTAATTCTAGACCATTACCTTTTGTATTACAAACTACGTCAAAATTAACCGGTGTTCCCGCTTCAATTAATCCGCTATATGTAATTTGTTGACCATTAACAGATGCTACTAACTCATTTCCTCCTAATACAATGTTTTCAGAAGAAACTACTTCAAGATCAGCAGGGAAATTTAAAACAACTTTTCTTACTTTTTCACCAGCTGTTACCACAGCATTTAATGTAAATGTCAAAACTACATTATCTGTATTTTCTAATAATTCATTATTCTCTACATATATAACTTCTCCTGTTTCAAGATCTTTTGCACCTTTATCATCACAACCAGGGCATTCTGCTGTAGGTTGTATTGTAACTGTAGTTTGATATCCACAAACTGCTGTAGGCACATCAATATCATTAATTACAGGCACATCATAAATATTAATAGTAGAAGTAGCTGTAGTTTCACAAGTGCCGTGAGTAACAACTAATTTCAATTCATACTGTCCACACTCTGAAACTGAAATCTCAGGGTTTGCAATATTATCTGAAGAGAATGTCATCTCACCGCTTGTATTAATTGGAGTTGCTGACCACTGGTATGTTGGAGTTACAGAAGAAAGATTATTACAAATTTCCACATCACTACCAATTTCTAATGGTAACTGATCAATACAAACTTTTTCTTCATTAGTTATATTTACTACAGGAGCTTTAAAGAATTCTACTGTTTTAGTTGTTGATGAAGAACATTCTCCATTAGTAACAGAAAGACGGAATTCATATTTACCACATTTAGTAACAGTAGCCTCAACCTCATCATCATTAGCATTTGGAGTGAATGTTACATTACCAGGACCTGAAACTTTGCTCCAAGTATAAGTTGGTGTTTGACTATTTGTACATTGTATAGCATGACCTCCAAAAAGTTCAACAGTTAACCCACACACTTGTGATTGTGCTGTAATATATACTTCCGGCTTATCAAAATACTTAACAGTAAATTCTTTTTCAGCTCTACAAGGACCATTTTCTACTACATAAGTATAATTATGAGTACCACATCCTCCTTCTAATACATAATCTCCATTTGTTGTTGGTGTAATCATATTACCACCATCAAGAATATATGCTTTTAATGAGGTTCCTGCTGGTGTTGGATTTGGATTTGGGTTTGGGTTTGGATTTCCTCCAAGTATTGTAATATTAGTTGTTCCTTCTATCACATGAGGTTCAGCACCATAAACTTCACCAATTACAAAAGTTTCAATAGCAAAATCTCCTGCAGGAGCTCCTGCAGCTACATTAACATTTACTGTAAAGTCAACATTATTAAAATTAGGTCCAAAAATACCAAATCCTGTAGAACCTAAACCTGACCATTCAATAGAATTTTCAGTAATAGAAGTTGGAGCATCAAGATAATATCCCCAACTATAATTAGCTACCAAAGCACTTCCAGAAACAGGAGTAATTCCTTCAGGGAAAACTAATCTTACTGTTTTAATATATTCTGAATCATCAGAATGAGCATCAATTTGGAATGTTAATTCTACATTTTCATCACCCGGATTTACTTCATTTGGGAATAATAAGTTAATACCATCACCATGAATTTCTTTACTTCCAGTATGACCATCTGTAGCAAATCCATTTGCTCCTTCATAACAAGCTACAGTATAAGAAGGATTAATAGTAACTTCTGTACCACAAACTTCCATATCTTCCACACCACTAATTACAGGCTTATCATATACTCTAACAACAACAGTTGTACTTGTTGAACAATCTCCGTTTACAACAGTAGCAACAAATTCATACTCACCACAAGCATTAAAAGTAACAGCTGTTTGAGGATCATTAACATCTGAAACTGTTGCTCCTGTAGGAACAGACCAAGTAAATGTAGCTGTTTGAGCTCCCTGACAATTAGCGGCAAAACTAGCATCCATGTTAAATTGATCATCTGTAATACATACATCAGATACTGTAGCATCTTTAATTGAAGGTTCTCCATAGAAATAAACAGTAACAGTTTTTGTTCCTACACAGTCTCCACTTGTTGCTTTTAATTGGAATAAATATTCTCCACAAGCATCAACCTCAACTTCTGTATCTTCAGCATTTTCAGGTGTAAACACAATATTACCTGCATCAGCTGGTTTGTCTAACCATGACCATTCAAATGTTGGTGTACCGGTAGTACCATTACATAAATTAACTGTTGCATCTAAATTAGCTGTAAAACCACAAGCTTTATCTACTGCAATAGCTGTAATATCCGGCTTATCAAAAAATTCAATAGTAACTGTTGTTTCAGTATAACAAGAACCATTAGTTACTTTATATAAGAAGTTTTTAACACCACAATCATCTACAGTTACATCAAAAAATCCATCTATAGTAGGTGTATAAACAGTACCATTAGGAGCTGTTAATGTAGCTACTAAATCCTGACCATTATTACAATCTACAGTAGGATAAACTTGGAAATTAGCTTCTAAACCACAAACGCTTTCAGGAGCGTCAACTGTTAATGTAGGAGTATCATAAATATAGAATGAATATTCTTTAGTTTCATCACAGATAGTAGCATACAAAGGGTTACCAGCAGGATCGTCAGCATAATGTCTTTGAGCATCTACAGTTACTGTTAAAGTATGTGCTCCACAAGATAAATCTTCTAAATCATCTATATTAAATGGAAAAACGACTCCTCCGGCTTCACCAATATCATTAAGGTTTACAATTGAATTAGGATTTGTAGCGACATTACCTGTCACATCATTTCCATCAATTTCCCAATGCCATTCAAGGTTAAGAGGCTCTAAAGGCTCAGTTGGAGACAACTCAATTGTTGGATGATGTAATGTTATAAATGCATTTTTCTCAGCATCATCCTCACAAAAACTTTCCGGAGCATTTGGAAACTCAATAAATGTTGGATAATGTAATGTAAACGATAAACCTGAAGCTCCTACCCAACTAGAACTAGGGTTATGAGGAGTTGCATAGAAATTATTTACAAATCTATAAAAACCAGGTGTTGAAGTTTTTACATTTAATTCAGCTAAATAACGAAGAGACTCGTCTGCTCCATTAAAATACTGATAACCATTAGCCTCATCATATCTAACAAACGGATCTGTAGAAGCTGTAGCTGTAGGCTCATAAAATTCTACAACAGCTTCCGCAGGCATTTTTTCCACAAACCAAAAACCTTCATTCTCATCCGGACAAACCGGTTCTGGATGATTAGGGTTTGGAATAAGGCTAGTAATAAGCTGAATTGTTACTGTAGCTGTTCCTCCAGTTGTTTCATCTATTGACAAACAACCATACCCTGTCTGAAAGTTGTAAATACAACAGTTCTCTAACGGATCATCACGATCAGTTTTAACATCATCATTAGTGTGAGCTCTACCTTTAATCAGTAAAGTTTCTCTGTCGAAATCTGTGCTAAGATACTCATAATATCCCGGCTCAACAACCTCTATGACTTTTATAGCCGGATTTTGAATCGCAGCCTCCAAGTCAGCATTCGTACTTACCTGAACATCTGCCTTTTGAGAAAAAGCAGAAGTACTTAGAAGCACCGATAAGAGCGTTACGAAGAACACTCTAAGTAAATTTTTGTTCATAATACTTAATTTTAAATTGATTAATAAATTGATTAATTAAATTTCGTAGTTATTTAATAATAACATAGTTTCTTTATACAAATATATAACTATTTTTTCAAAAACACAACTATTTCCTTGAAATATCTTTATTTTGTTTAAATTTAACAAGTTTTGTAATTATTGATTTAACTTTCAATAAACTTTAAAAAATAATAAGGTCAAAAATCATGCCATAATCTTTCTTGAATAATTACACCTCATATTACCTTTTAACATTTTATTATCTTTCAATTTACAAATATACTATAAATTGATAAAAAAACTATTTTTTTTCTCATTTTGGGATTAAACGACCTATTTCTGGGGCTGAATGACATTTTTTTCTTGATTTGCCATAAAAAAAACAATTATTTCGTAAGGAGAAAACACCTTCTCCTTCTTTTTCTTTTTTGTTTTTTCGTAAAAAGCTGTAAAACGTTAATTATTCAAAAATTTGTATTATCTTTGACGCCTCATATTAGTATAATATTTTATTATCTTAAATCTTTATGAAAAAAATCGTATTTAGCGTTTATTTTTTCACTATCTTACAGTTCGTGTTTTCCAATGAAAGTTTATTACCATCTTCCAATGTAATTCCTGACAGTATCAAAGCAAATGAATGCTTAAAAAAGGGCAAGGTTTTATTTTATGAAAAACCTGATTCTTGTAGATATTTTTTAAAAAAAGCCGCTTCACTGTATAAAAAAAATGGCATTATAAAAAATGAAGAAATTGCATATCATTTATTAGGAATTAGTTATAGCATGAACGGGATTGTAGATAGTGCCGAATATTATGCTCAAAAATCTATTGAAGCAAGCCGAATTTTACAAGACTCTCTTGGTTTGGCTTTTAACATCAATAATTTAGGGCTCATATATTTGAACAATTCCAAATATATGAAAGGTTCCATGACACTTATTAAATGCCTGAAAATAAAAGAAGAATTAGCATCTTCTGCACCTGAATTAAAAGAGAAATTAGATTTGAGCAGCACACTACATAATCTTGGTGTTGCTTTTCATAAAATGGAAGATTTAAAAAAATCAGATTTTTATTATCAAAAAGCTATTGAAGCACTTTCTAAAGGTGATATTCAAGGTAAACATTTACTTTATACTGATATTGCCCTACTCTATAAGGATATGAAACGATATGATGAATCTTACATGATTTATAATGAATTAATAAAAGAAAATGCTTTTGAAGAAAATCTTTTATATAAAGCTAAGCTATATAATAATTTTGGGGATTTATTGAGTAAAATGGGAGATTATGACGAAGCTTTTAAATATGCCCAACAAGCCTACATATTTAATATGAGGATGAGTAACAAACAATCTACAGCAAAAAGCCTTAATTTATTAGCCGAATTATCACTTTCTAAAAAAGAGTATGCTTTTGCAAGTGATTACGCTGAAAAAGCTTATGAAATAGCAGATGAAAATCATTATTTAACGGTTTGTAAAACTTCGGCAAAAATCATCTCGGATGCAAATAAGAAATTAAATAATTATAAAAAAGCTTTTAAATATAAAGATATTGAATTAAAACTTTCTAACTCTCTTTTTAAAACTGATGAAAACAGAATTGTTAGAGAACTCGAAACAAAATATAATAGCAAAAAAAACAAACAAGAAATAGCACTATTAAATGCACAGAAAAAAATCACCACATTAGAATTAAGAAGAAAAGATATTAGAAACACTTTTCTCACAGTTATTTTATTCATCTCATTAATTGGGATTTTCTCACTATCTTATTTATCCTATAAGAACTATATGCAAAGAAAATTATTAAAAAAAAATAATGAGAAACTTAATTTTCTAAATCAACAAATGGAGAAAATGCTTGCCATTATCTCCCACGATATGCGTGGATTTATGGGTGGATTTAAAAGTGTAAGCTCCCTCATACCTTATTATATAGAACGAGGTAAGACAGAAGAACTGATTCGTTTAACACAATTGTTAACAGATAAAACCAATAATATAGAAGAGTTACTAAACAGTTTGTTAGAATGGGCCGTTACCCAATCAGGGTTTTACAAGACCACACCAGAGCCTCTACTAATCAAAGAAATTGTAGATCAACAAATAAAACTCATGTCTGATTTCGTAACCCAAGACAATGTGGTTATTGAAAATAAAATACCTAAAGACACAATACTAAAATTTGACAAAAATAGTTTTGTATTTATTGTTCGGAATTTGTTGTCAAATGCCATTAAATTTACACCATCCGGATATATTCGTTTTAACTTTAAAACTGAAAGTAAACAAGCTATATTTTCTATCTCGGATACTGGCATGGGTATCCCCGAAGAAATGACAAAAAATATATTTAACATGAAATATGTTAAAAGCATGTATCCTGAAAGAATAGAAGGAGGCGGACTAGGGCTTAAATTGGTAAAAGATTTTGTTGATTTAAATGGAGGCACTATTTTTGTAGAGAGCAAAATAAATAAAGGTACTACATTTAACATCAAAATTAAAGACGTTTAACAATGCAAATATTTATTGTTGAAGATGATATTATAAATATAGAAATTGCTAAGGCAGTTATCGATCAATGTGGGTATAAAGTTTGTGGATACGCTTATAATTATGTGGAAGCCATCGATAAAATCCCTAAAAAAAACCCTGACCTTGTACTTGTAGACATCACATTACCAGGTTCTCACAATGGTATTGATATCGGCAAATGGCTTTCAAATAAAAAAATCCCTCATATTTACCTTACTTCACATAAAACCGAACAAAAAATTAAAGATGCTGTAAAAACAGGACCTATTAATTATATTATAAAACCCATAGAAAAAGAAACCTTAAAAACATCCGTTGAACTTTTAAAAGCAAACTTTTATAGGTATCAAAAATCTTTAGATGAAGATTATATTGTTATCGAAACAGATTTCAAAAAAGAAAAACTTTATATACATGAGATTTTATATGCTACTACAGATGACAATTCAAATTATTCTAACATTCATCTTTCTCATGAAAAAATAAGCCGATTAAGAATATCTCTCAAAACACTACATGATAATTATGAAAACTTTTTTTTAAGAATACATCGCTCATTTATTGTTAATCCCTCAAAAATAAAGACAATTATAAAAGATTCCATTCAACTGAATAATGGAGAAATATTGCCATTGAGCAGAAAACACAAAAACATGGTTTGGGATGTACTTAAAAAGCGAGATGTTTCATAATTATTAAAGAACATAAATTACTTAATATCACACAATTACAATCATTCTAAAAGCTAAAAACAGAGGAAGATTAAAACTTAAAACACAACATCTTCTGACAAATTAATTCTGCATGGGATTGAGCGGAAAATTAACCCAACTTGAATATGGATTACCCATTGTAGTAACCGCATTTTCCCACATCTTTCGTCCATTAGAGTGCATCAGCTTCAAAAGTGGTGTTTCCCACACCACCCAAGCTCCGGATTTCATTTCTTGTTCCAACTGACCCGCACTCCATCCGGCATATCCTAAAAAAAACCAAATATTATCCTTATGTAAAACATGATTATTTAACAAATGTATCACTTGTTCGTAATTTCCTCCCCAATACAACTCATTACTGATAGCATAACTTCCTTCAATATGCTCTCCTAAAGCATGAATAAAAAAAATGAGATCCACATCTACAGGCCCTCCCTTATTCAAATAGAGACTTTCAATATCAGGACGCAAAACCTTATTTTTCAATGGATAAGGAGTCGGTTTATTTAACACCACTCCAAAAGACCCCTCATCATCATGCTCAACCAACAAAACAACCGAACGTCGAAAATATGCACTTGACATAAAAGGTTCAGACACCAATAATTTTCCCGCAGAAAGGTTGTATGCATTATTCATTTTGATTGACTTTATTTTTACCCTAACTTAATCAATATAAAACGAAAAAATAGTTAAATTATTATTTTGCCAAATGTAATTACATATTTTAAGCATTCTCTTTCCTGAAAAATTTTGAGCCCCATACTTTTTATACCATTTATTCACTATAAATTAATCGACAAAACAAACAATCACCTATTATTTTACCTTAATTTTGTTTACATAATGCCCAAATTGAAAAAAATTATACTTTTCTATTATATTTTTTCAAAATTAACTTTCTATTATAATGAATTATTATATTTTTGCAGTTTGAAAAAAGAATTAAATTATGGCAAAGAGAAATAAAGAACAAATTGCAAAAACAGAAGAGCAAATACAAGCTGTTGAAGAATCATTAACCAAAACGGAAGCTTTTCTTGAGAAAAATGGTAAAGTAATTAGCTTTATTGTAGTTGGTATTGCGTTGATTATCTTAGGATATTTTGCATATCAAAAGTATTATGTAATTCCTAAAGAAAATGAAGCCGCTTCACAACTTTTTATGGCTGAACGTTATTTTGAGCAAGATTCTTTACAGTTGGCACTAAATGGCAATGGTCAATATCCCGGATTCTTAGATATCATTAAAAATTATGGTTCAACCAAATCTGGAAACTTAGCCAACTACTATGCCGGCGCATCTTATTTAAAATTAGGAGAATACGAAAAAGCATTAGATTATTTAGATAGTTTTGACGGCAAGAATACCATTGTAAATGCATGGAATTATGGTCTTAAAGGCGATACATATATGGAATTAGGAAAAACAGAAAAAGCTGCTGATTATTATATGAAAGCCGTACGTTCTCTTGACAATAATTTCACACAACCTTATTTCTTGCTTAAAGCTGGAATGACTTATGAATTGTTAAGTAAACCTGAAAAAGCATTGGAAAATTATGAAAGAATTCAAAATGATTTTCCAAATAGTGTTCAAGGTAGAGATATTGCAAAATATATTGCACGTGTAAAAAAATAGGAATAACAACATTTCTACATTTACTCAAAACTGTCAAAAAAGCAACCTTTTCAAAGAATTAGGAGTAATTGTTTTTTTGACAGTTTTTTTATCATCTCTATCACCCTTCAAATTATTTAATAAACCTAATCTTTAACCATCCTATATCCATCTATAATAACAAAAAATGAAGTTAGTTTTTTTCGGCACTCCAGCATTTGCAACCTATATTCTAGACAAAATTCACCACTCAAAACATGAGGTTTTAGCTGTTGTTACAGCCCCTGACAAACCTGCCGGAAGAGGTAAAAAGTTAAACCAATCTGATGTGAAAAAATATGCACTGGAACACCAATTAAAATTACTCCAACCCACTAACTTAAAATCTGAAAGTTTTATTCAAGAGCTAACAGATTTAAAACCTGATATTCATGTTGTTATTGCTTTTAGAATGCTCCCAAAACAAGTGTGGAATCTTCCTCCATTAGGCACATTCAATATACATGCGTCACTACTACCACAATTTCGTGGAGCAGCACCCATTAATCACTCCATTATTCAAGGAGAAGAAAAGTCCGGGGTAACTGCTTTTTTCTTGGAAGAACACATTGATACAGGTAATATCATCAAACAAAAAGAAACATCTATAGAACCTGAGGATAACGCAGGTATTTTACATGATAAATTAATGATATTGGGTGCTTCTTTAGCTTTAGAAGTACTGGATGAAATTGAACAAAATGGAAATATCAAAACCACTCCACAAAAGGCCCTTTTTGAACATGAAAAAGAGCTAAAAAAAGCACCGAAAATCTTCAAACCCGATTGCTATATCAATTGGAATAAATCAACAAAAGAAATTCATAACCTTATAAGAGGATTATCGCCTTATCCTGCAGCCATAACAAAGATTCAAAGTGAAAAAGATACTAAAACCACAATGTTTAAAATCTATAAAAGCAAACCTGAATTTTGTGAAAACCCTGAACATATTCCCGGAACAATTATTACAGATAATAAAACATATCTAAAAATTGCCTGTAAAGGTGGGTATATTGAAATTTTAGACCTCCAAAAAGAAGGAAAAAAAAGAATGGATATCAAAACATTCTTTTTGGGTAATACACTATCAGGAAAAGCTCTGAACAATTAAAATTTTTAGCTTTTAAAATTATTTTAAAAAATATGAAAATCAATATTTTATATTAAAATATTATAGAACTAAATTTAATAAATCCATTTCTCCACAATAGTTAAACTTTGATTTGTTGCATCTAAATTCACTTTACTTCCTATAGGTAAAGTTATCATCGGATGTGTATGTGCACTATCATATTCTGCTAAAATTGGATATTTCACATTTCCTATAACTTCCATAAGAATTTCTATTGGCGTACGCTTAGAACCACAATCATCAAATTTCTCATATTTTCCAAGAATCAACCCTCCAATCTTATCAAATACACCATTAATTTTTAGATGAGAAAATGAACGTTCAACCATACTTGCATCTGTCAAACTATCCTCTATAAGTAAAATATCTCCTTCTTTTATTTCAGGCATAAACTGACTCCCATAAATACCATACAAAGTATTTAAATTACCACCTATCAATCGGCCTGTCACCTCTCCCCCATTAACTGTTATCAGCTTATTATCAAACACTTTCTTTGAATCAACCTGTTTTTCCCAATCTATAAACTCATCTGTCCACACAGAAGGATTTTTAATTTTATATGGAGCTTCAGGGTTAATTAATATATCTTCAAAATATCGGAAAGTCCACTCTGCCAACTCTCCTATTTCTCCAAAAGACGCCACCAATGCAGGCCCATAAAATGTCACCAAATTAATTTTACTATATATACCCAGTAAAATTGCCGTCATATCGGAATAACCGATTATAATTTTAGGGTTCTTTTTTAATGTTTCATAATCTATATAGGGCAATAAGGAATTGGAATTCATACCTCCAATAGTCGAAATAATACACTTTACCTCTTTATCCCGGATTAATGCATTAAACTCTGCTGCCCGATCTTTTATACTTCCTGAACGATAATAATCCGACTTACCGGTAAGGCAACCTGCCTCAAGCTCAAAACCTTTACTTTCTATAAATTCCTTTGCTCGATTGAATCGTTTAGGCGCCCAATAAGTTGCTGCAGACGACGGCGAAAAGAAGCCTATTTTATCACCTTTCTCTAATTTACTTGCTAATATCATTTGGTATAACACTTTAAATTCATATAGATAAAATCAATGATTTTTAGTTGTCTTTTAGCATCAAATAAAATCTTTATTATTATAAATCAACTATTTGTACCTAACAAGAAAATCATTGATTTTATCTTCAAATTTTCTTTCTTATCATTAACGTATTAGCAAATTACCCAATTAATTTATAATTTACCATCCTCAATTTTATTTAACCACTTCTATCCATTTACCTTTTAAGGTTGCAGATATTTCAGGTTGATACATGGCTTCACAAGCTGTACCCGGAAGGAAAAATTCCCCGGCATAAGCGGCGTTTACAATCGTTTGGAAATGTTTAGTTTCGCCTTTATTCAAATTAAAATAAGTATATACTCTATCGTCTCGGATATCCTGATAGATATATTTGCTTACATTTTGCTTACGGTCTTCTAATCGTAAATTGCGAATTTCCCAACCGGAAGGAATGATTTGTGTTAAGGCTAAATTTTCATACGCCAATCGGTTACCCGGATGTTTTACGTAAGTGTCAATCACAATATCTGTATGTTGTTTTACCGTTGTTGGGTCTATTTCATTGCCATTAATATCAGAATAAATGGTTTTAATTTGCAAATCACGCATCTCTTCTTTTAAATCATCAATAGTAGGAATACCACTGCTAATCACCTTAACCGTTAAGTTATTATTACCCTTGTTATCAATGGTCAAAGATCCTGAAGGGTATTTTACAACATCCGGTTGTACAGCAATAAAGGCTGATGTTGTTGAAAAATTCTGCAACGCTTTATCATTCATCTTCACATCTATATTGATAGGCTCAACCGATGTATTTCCGGCATATTTTGCCAATCCCATAATCACAAATGCTGTTGTTTGGGTAGTCATATACCTCCTGTTATTTACCACCTTCATCATATCTTCAGCAATACTTAGAGCTGCTTTATCATTACCCATAACTGCTTGCACCTGCAAAGCAATCGAAAGGTCACGAAGTGGATTACCAAAAGTACTTCCCGGCGTTTCGTAAGTGTTGATTTTTTGTTCAGATGTAATTAGTGAAGCTGCAGCTTCCTTATTATCACTTATCAAATAAGCCAATGCCAAATACTGTGCTGCCATATACTCCGGTTTTTCTTCTTTTAATCGGTTCATATCACCGTAAGCAGGCTCTCCTGCCAAAGCTAATGTGTATAATCGATAGGCTTGCACAAGCTGATGTGATGATTTATCTTCATAATAATCTTTATTCCACTGTTTTGCTTCTCTTTGCTGATACGACAACCATTTTATATACATATCATTTGGAATGTAGTAGCCTTTATTTTGAGCTTCTACCATGAACTGTCCCACATAATTACTTACCCAATGACTTACACGGGCATAATCATTAGGCCACAACTTAAACCCTCCACTATTGCCTTGGAATTTCGGAAGTTTTTCAATCGCTGCGTGAATATGCTTTTCAATTTCTTTCTTCTCTCCTACAGATAATTTCAAAAGATTTTCCAGATAAAGTTGAGGCAATGCACGAGAAACCGTTTGCTCGGCACATCCATGAGGATAAGTAATCAAATATGCTAACTTTTCTTTTAAATTAATCGAAATCAATGATGAAATTTCAATGGTTGTTTCCTGACTTCCATCCACACCAAAAGGTTGATAATCGATTTTCGTTAATTTCTTGCCTTGTATAACATATGATTTCACTTGTGTTTGTTTTGACGAATAAGGTAAAATATTTAACTCAATTTGATCTTTGGCTGCATATTTCAGACTTGATGCACTTACCTTAATTTCTGCTGCTGTAAAAGCATGCTTTGCTCTCACTTTAAAAGTAACAATTTGGTTTCCTTCACTAGTAAAGGTCGTTTTTTGTGTTTTATCACCAATAATTTCCAATACTTCATTTACATCTAAATTAACGGTTACATTTTTGATGTTAGATTGCATTGAAAATACAGTAACCGGAATATCAGCAACCTCTCCTGGACGCAATACACGAGGCGCTGTCGCCAATACCATAAGCGGTTTTTTCACAGGAATAGATTTTTCGGCATAACCAAACGCATTTTTATCTCTGGCAACCACCATTGCTCTCACTGCACCCACATAGTTTGGCATTTTAAAAGTATGTTTCTGTTTTTTACCATTTTGTAAATGAAAAGGTCCAAAATACTTAACTACCGGTTTAAATCGGTTGGCATTTTTCTTTTCTACCGGAGCATCTTTAAAAGCACCACCTCCGGGTTTTAATAATCCAACAAAGTTTCCTTCAAAAGCATTTAAAACTTCATTATACATATCCCAAGTTCTCACGCCTAAAGCTTTTTTTCGATTGAAAAAATTCCATGGCTTAGGTGTTTTAAATGAAGTTAAATCCAATAACCCTTCATCTACTATGGCAACAGTATAATACATCTCACGATTATTTTCTTCGGAAACAGTAATACTAACCTCTTTTTCAGGTTCCCATTCCGGCGAAGTTATAATTTCCGGATGCAATTTATTTTTGTTATAAGTTACATACAAAGGTGTAATACCAAATAATCGCAAAGGCCTGTCGTTTTCATCCTCTTGGTCATAAGGTTGAATGTAATGTACACAAACATAAGCATTAGGTGCCATCTCTTCAGTTACATCCAATGAAAATGATGTTTTTTGATCTTTGGTTTCAACCCTCTTTTTAAATAATACTGTGCTATTATTCTCTACCGTTACAATGGCAGTACTTCCTTTGGAAGATGGGAAGGTAATTTTTGCGCTTTCCTTAGGTTCATACACATTCTTATCCGTTGAAAGACTTAAAATATTCACATCAGAAGTTTGAATATTTTCGTCACCCCACCAACCCGGATAATCCATCATAATTATACCTCCGGAGCTATGTCTACTGTCTAAGTCTGTAACTCTTATAAATAATCTTCCATAGTAACGATGATCAAGTTTTAATGTAAAATCCCCTTTGCCATTTTTAACTTCAATATCTTTATTAAATACGTTTTCATAATCTTCGGAAGATATATATTTGAATTTTTCAGTATAATTTCGATATTCCCACCACCAACTCCAATTGATTTTGTAGGCTTCAACTTTTACCCGTTTGGCAGTGGTCGGATTGCCATAGCAATCCAAACTTACCACTGAAAAATTGTTTGCTTCCTCAGAATTGTAACTTTCACCGGCTTTTTGCAATAATTTTACACCTACATAATTGTTGTAAGGCGAATACTTAACATATTTGTATCCTTTATTGATATCACCCGAAGTCTCAAAAGTTCTCATGCTGAATTTCAAAGTAACCATTCCGGCAGCACCATATAATCCATCAAAGATTTCACTAAAATAGGCTTGCCCTTTATTATTCAACTTTCCTTTGAATACAAAAGATGAGAAATTATCAAAATATTTGGTAGGATCATCAAAAGTATAGTCCGGATATTTCTTGAAAACCGTTTTTGATGAAATCGCGGTCATTTCTATTTCTGTTTTTAGGTTACTTACCGCTCCACCATGTAAATATTTTACAGTAAGATCTCCTTCTATTTCACTAGTATTTGTAATGACTTCCTCACCATCTTTAATTTTCAAATTAAATTTTAAACGATTGGGTTTAATGGTTTCAATACGTACTTTTTTCGAAAACTCCACGCCCCCTAATTTTGCTTTTACATGCCAATTTCCGGTAAAAGCATCAGGTTTGGTGGCTGTTTTGAACGAAAGAATACCCGAAGGGATATGATGCGTTACGGATTTGTCGATAATATTGCCTTTAGGGTCGATTAACTCAAAAGTAATCGGATGGTCTTTAGGAATTACATTTTCAGCATCTTTTATCATCAGATTCATGAAAATAGAATCACCCGGACGCCATACAGAACGTTCGGCATATAAGAATCCGCTAATACCATATTCTGCAATCTCCCCACCTGTTTCAAACATAGTAAGTGGTAAAGACGAAGCATCATCCAATCTCACATAAGTATATTCATTATCTTTTTGAGCAATCAACATATAAGGTTTTCCTTTTACCGTAATTTCTGTTAAACCTTTTCCATTTGTAATGCCTTTTCCAATCACTCTGTTTTGAAAATTGAGCGCTTTCACTTCCACTTGAGCCATTGGTTGTGCATTGGTAATATTTTGCGTAAAGACTTGTAATTTGTCATTGCTACCTTTTTTTACAACCACTCCCACATTGGTAGATATTACATTAATTTCTTTTTCATGTCTGTCACCTATATAGTAAGATTCCTTACATGGATCATAACGCTCATCCCAATTATAATTTGTATAATCATACGTATTAAAACCTCTCCAGCTATGCAAATCCTCATCATTTTTATTCTTTTGAAATATCGGTAATTTCGCATTTTCTGTTTCAGCTTCTTCATCTTTATTACAAGGTAATAAAGCCTGATCTCTGGTAAAATTAATTTGCACATTATAAATAGCGCCAGGTTCCTCCTTAATAAATTTGGTAAGATCTAACGAGAAAATATTCCATTCCGATAAGTCTTTACTGGCATCCAATGGAACATTACCCTCAAAAACAATTCTTCCCACTCGTTTCAATTCATTTGTTCCGTCAATTTTATTCATTTGAAAGAATTGAGGAACATTGTCTTTAAAAATTCGGATAATTCTTACTTTTATACCTTTTAAAGAGATGGCTTTGAAAGGAATGTGCGTTGTTGAAGTATGTGGCATAATATTCCCTTCTGCTAAAAACTCTACTTCAGGGTCTGCAACTTCTTTGAAATAAATAGAGTGTGTATATTTCTTTCCCAACGGAATATTAGATAAACTACTCAGCCCTTTCTCAATGATTAATTTATATTTGCCTTTTAATGTTTTTTTAGGAAATACTTTAATTTCATTGCCGTATGTAGCTATTTTTACACCAATATGCTCTTTAAATCGAATCAACCCTCTAAGGTCTTTTTTATCATTCACAGGATCTGAACATAATATGGACACATACTGTTCTTCGCTATCAATGGTTTTTATTTCGATAATATCAAACTCATCTTTTGCAGGAATATAGATACCTTGTTCAATCTTTTCATCTTTTTTTGTGTGATTTAATACTTGAATATCTAACTGACTGCCCTTTTCTGTTCTTTTGATAGAATCAATGGTAAAATAATGATGTTCACCATCAGCAGTATGATTCCAATTTACCGAAAGTTTTTGATCTCCTTGTTTTGCTGAAAATATTTTATTTAAAGTAACTTCATCAATATAATCAGCACTTTGCAACTCTCCTTGAAATCTTTGATAGGTATTATCATTCAATTGGTAAGGAAAAAATCCCTTGTTAAACAATGAAAAATCCTGTTTTCGGGTATTAAATTGAAATATAAATTCCTTTTTATCTTTCTCTACCTCCACAACTTTATCCAAATAAAATTTACACTTATAAGAAGTATTTGAAGGTAAAGGTGTTTTGGGAGTAAAAACCACCTCTTGTTGATTATAGATTTTAGTTTCTCCTTTAATATCCGGATAAAATTTAAACAAATTTTCCGTGTTTATACTGGCTATTTTCTGTTCCGAAAGCGTATCTGTCAAAACAACCCGAATATTAGAACGGTTAGAAATAACATTAGGCGTATGTCCGCTAATGTATTTGGAGAAATCTGCGGTTGACACCTCTTCCTTAGACTGTTTATCAAAACATGATGTTAAAGCAAAAATAGATGCTATAAATAAAATCCATTTGATATTTGTTCTCATAAGTATACTTTTTTTGATTTTAGCTTGCTAAAATAATAATAAATTCATTAAATAATAGAAATCTTTTGCAGATTTTAGACTATATTTATTCTTGCACATAATAAGATAAAAAAATACGATAAAAAATATTATCAATTATTTTACTAACTTTATTATTTGCTAGTTGTGCTTAAACAACGTAGTATGTTAAACACGTCAGGAGTCAATCAAACAAAGAAAAAAACGCAAAGATCTTTATGCAAAAAAGTGTTGCTGAATAATAAATATTTAAAGATATTTTTTATTTTCTAATAAAATACTTACATTTGCAGCCAATTTTACATATAATTAAAAAAAGTTATAATTATGCCAACAAAAATCAGATTGCAGAGACATGGTAAAAAGAAAAGACCTTTTTATCACATTGTAATTGCGGATGGTCGTGCACCACGAGACGGAAAATTTATTGAAAAAATTGGCACGTACGATCCAATTACCAAACCAGCAACCATAGACCTTAAATTTGACAGGGCTTTAACATGGTTACAAACAGGTGCTCAACCTACAAATACGGTTAGAGCTATCCTTTCATACAAAGGAGTATTGTACAAAAATCACTTGTTGAAAGGTGTTGCTAAAGGCGCTTTAACAGAAGAACAAGCTGAGATTAAATTCAACAAATGGCTTAAGGAAAAAGAAGCCAATATTGAAAATGTAATTGGACAAGTGAAAGCTTCTAAAATAGAAGAAAATAAAGCAAAATTAGCGAAAGAAAAAGAAGTTAATGAAGCAAGACTTGCTGAGCAGAACAAGAAAAAATTAGAAGAGGAAGAAGCAAGAAAAGCAAAAGAAGCTGAAGCTAAAGCTGAGCAAGAAGCTGAAGCAGCAGAAGAGGCTGCTGATGAAGAAGTATCAGAAGAAGCAGAAAGCACTGAAAACACTGAAAATGAAACTGAAAAAGAGTAAATGTTTTCATAATTGTTGATGTTTAGTAGGTTAATACAGCAATGTATTAACCTATTTTTTATGAATGATGAATTATATATGATGAAAAACATCTCGATACAAATTTGCTCGTAACCTCACAAATTCACTCGATGTGACAAGTGGTTAATGTTATATGATTGGGGTCAGATCAAGTAGGTTTTGAAAGATGAAAAACCATATCGAGATCACAATGTAGAGATGTTTTGCATCTAAAATAGCCAACAGCTAAAGGCCAACAGCCAAAGGCAACAAAGATAAAATAATTACTAATTGATTAAATATGATTAATAAAGAAGATTTAATACTGGTAGGTCGAATTGCAAAAACACATGGAAATTTTGGCGATGTAATCGCTTATATTCAGCAACAAAAATATACGATTGTCGATAAACCTCGGGCACTATTTGTAAAAATAGATGGTAATTACATTCCATTTCTGATTACAGATTTAAAACAACTTATGGCCAATCAATATTTAATTACACTTGAAGATGTTGATTCGCCGGAAAATGCAAAGGAATTATTAGTAAATCAAGATTTCTATCTATTATCGTCAGATGTTCAAACGGAAAGTATAATAATTAATGAGCAAGTCATTGGAGTGGATGTTGAGGATGTAAATCGCGGCTTATTAGGTAAAGTAGTTGATATTATGGAAAACCCCGCACATGAAATTTTAGTAATACATCAAGAAAAAAAAGAAATCCTATTGCCGGTAGTGGAAGATTTTTTCTTAGAAGTAACTGAACATAAAATTCTCGTAGAGGTTCCTGATGGGTTATTGGATTTATAAGAAAATAACCACTAAAATAGCTATTAAAAAACCTAAACCTTTCTTACAATTAATTGAGCGTTATTATATTTTATAACTTTTACGACATCTCCTTTATTGATAAATCCGGAATCAGAATAGGCATCAAACAGTTCATTATCAATTTCAATTTTTCCGGAAGGGCGTAGTATAGTTTCTGCAATACCTTGCTTACCAATCATTTCAGTATATTTAGGATTGGTTGACGTATAACCTAAATCTTTATCTTGTGTTGTTTTTAAAAGAATATGGTCAAATTGTTTTGACGTTAACAGTTTGTTTCCCAAAAATATACTACCAACAATAGCTACTGTGGACGAAAAGAGAACAAGCAATAAAGCTTTTGCCAACTTATCCCAGCTTTCTGTGCTTATTTCTAATTGAAAATTATCAATCATACTTAAAGATAATCCGGCAACAATAAGTATGATACCTGATATACCGGCAACTCCAAATCCTGGAATAGCAAAGATTTCAAGCATAACCAATATTACACCAATCACAAAAATCAAAATCTCCCAATTTGCCGCCAAGCCTTCCAAATACAAAGGCGCAAAATAAAGAATAGCACCCAAAATAGCCACAACCAATGCAAAACCAATACCCGGACTTTGTAATTCAAAATAAATTCCCCCAATAATCAACATAATTAAAAATCCGCTAATCACAGGATTTATCAGAAAACCAATAATATGGTCAATGGCACTAATTCTTTGCTTTACCATATCTTCTGAATCATACCCTAAATGTTTGACCACTTCCCGGATATTTGAATATTCACCCTCACAAAATCCATGAGCAATTGCTTCCTTGGCAGTAAAAGTCAGCACTTTCCCCTCTTTTATAACACCTTTAATTTCAATAGATTCATCTACCATAGCTTCAGCAATCAATGGATCTCTTCCTTTGGTTTCCGCTGTCGATCTCATCATAGCACGCATATAAGATTGATACTTGTCCGGCATTTTTTCACCAGCCTGATTAACAACAGTTGAAGCGCCAATATTTGCTCCGGATTTCATGTAAATACTATCACAAGCAATAGATATTAAAGCACCTGCAGAAGCCGCATTGTTGTTGATAAAAACATACACCGGAATGGAACTGTTGAGAATGGCAGTTCTAATGGAATCCGCATCAGCAACCATGCCACCATAGGTATTCATATCTATAAGTATGGCATCGGCTTCAATTGCCCTGGCTTCTTCAAATGCCTTTTGAGTTTTGCGCCAAATTGGAGGCGCAATTTCCTCTTTTATTTCAAATAAGTAAATCTTTTTTGAAGTTAAGACAGAATCTTTTTTTACCGAAGCATGTAAATTTGAAAATGAAATAATTAATATAAAAAATAGCGTGATTATATGGTGTTTTGAGAATCTGTTCATACGTTATGTTTTTTGTGCATTTCTCGATACATTTTTTTCCATAACCGTTTGGCAAATATGGTCTTACGCCAATATTTACCCCACTGTATATTCGTCCAAAATCGTTCGTGAAGATAGTAAATCAAAATCTTAAGAAAAAATTCAACAAAAACGATAATTCCCGCACTTTGCAAACTTTCTTTTAAACTTTTCCCTGTATATTGTTTAAAAACCACAAAACTGATTAAAAAAGTGGTTAAAGTAGCTATAATACGCCAACTGATGGCTTTGGCCATACTTCGTGTAGGGCTATCTTTTACAATATTTTCTCTCTGTTTTTTACTCATGTTAAACCTTTAATTTGGGCAAAAACACATTTATTTTAGATATATTTGATAAAGAATATTAACGAATAAATTTACATTACTCTTTGTTATACCCATTCTAAAAACAACTGCATGATTTGCCAAACCCTTTGATTATCAAAATTTCACAAAATTTATTTTTAAATTCCTCTTATCAAAGACTTGCTAAACTAAGTGCTATTGTGTAAGCTCCTTTTACAATAATACAACTTTTTATCAAAATATCATGACTTTTATTATTAATTTTTTAATTGAAAAAAGTCTTTTTTTATGCTTATAAAAACATTTATCACATAATGTTGTTAATATAGATTATAGAGAAATGTAAATATGTTATGACAAAAAAGATCAAATATAATAAAGAGGAAATTTTAAGAGATTATAGAATTGCAAATGAAAGCCGACAAATCAGTTTGCTGGGAAGAAGAGAAGTATTGACCGGAAAAGCTAATTTCGGAATCTTTGGAGATGGAAAAGAAATTCCTCAACTGGCTATGGCTAAAGTTTTTAAAGATGGAGACTGGCGTTCCGGGTATTACAGAGATCAAACGTTTATGATAGCGGCAGGTTTATTACCATTAGAAGAGTTTTTTGCTCAAGTGTATGGAAATACTAACTTAGAAGATAATCCGGGTAATGGCGGTCGATTGATGAATAACCATTTTGCCACAAGAAGTTTAGACAAGGATGGTTGCTGGAAAGATTTGACCAAACAAAAAAACGTATCGGCAGATATCTCCCCTACCGCCGGACAAATGCTTCGATTATTAGGATTAGCACAAGCCTCAAAAATATACAGACATGTTGATGAACTGAAAAATCACACCAAATTTTCTAACCAAGGTAATGAAATTGCTTTTGGAACTATTGGCGATGCCAGTACTTCCGAAGGACATTTTTGGGAAACCATTAATGCGGCAGGTGTGCTTCAGGTACCATTGTTAATGTCGGTTTGGGACGATGGATATGGAATTTCCGTACCTAAAAAATATCAAACAACAAAAGGAAGTATTTCGGAAGTCTTAAAAGGATTTGAAACCAACGAAAAAGGCAACGGATTTAAGATTTACACCGTAAAAGGCTGGGATTATGAAGCCTTGTGTGAAGTATATGAAACGGCTGCTAATCATTGTAGAACTCATCACATGCCGGCATTGATACATGTGCAAGAAGTTACTCAACCTCAAGGACATTCAACATCAGGCTCACATGAACGATATAAGTCTAAAGAAAGATTACAATGGGAGACAGATTTTGACGGCATCAAAAAAATGAGGGAATGGATATTGGAAAAAGGCATTGCTGATGAGGTTACTTTGGATGAAATAGAAAAACAAGCCGTTAAAACTGCAAAAGAAGCGAAAAAAGAGGCTTGGAAAAGATATATTACACCTAAAAAAGAAAAACAAAAGGCTTTTGTTAAAATGGTAGATGTGGCTACCTGTAATTGTGCTGAAACCGGAAAAATAGAAACCATTAAGAAAGATTTAAGCAAAATATCAGAACCTACCATTAAAGACATTATGTCTTCCGGAAAGAAAATCTTACGGCTAATCTGTAATAATTGCTCAAACCCTTCCAATTCATTAAAAAAGAAAGTAACCAACTTCTTGAAAAAAGAATCGGAGATAGGACAACAACATTACAGCACACATTTATGGAGTGAATCAGATAAATCTGCTTTAAAAATTAAACCTGTTGCACCCACATATGATGCCAATGCTCCTTTAATCCCCGGAAGGGAAATCTTAAAAGAAAATTATGACTATGTTTTTAAACACAAACCGGAAACACTTATTTTTGGAGAAGATGTAGGGTTCATTGGAGGTGTAAACCAAACATTAGAGGGATTACAAGAAAAATATGGCGATATGCGTATTGCAGATACCGGTATTCGTGAAGCCACCATTTTAGGACAAGCGATTGGTATGGCCATGAGAGGATTAAGACCAATTGCAGAAATTCAGTATTTTGACTATTTATTGTATGCGTTGCAAGCAGTTTCCGATGACTTGGCAACCTTGCAATATCGTACCGTAGGTGGACAAAAAGCACCTGTGATTATCAGTACAAGAGGACACCGATTAGAAGGCATTTGGCATTCAGGCTCACCATTAAGCATGGTTATAAATTCTATTAGAGGTGTTTATGTACTCACTCCAAGAAATTTAACACAAGCTGCAGGATTTTATAATACCATGTTGGAAAGCGATGATCCGGCATTAATCATAGAACCATTGAACGGCTACCGATTGAGGGAGAAGAAACCAAACAATATCGGAGAATATAAAGTTGCATTGGGTGAACCTGAAATTATTGAAGAGGGAACAGATGTAACATTGGTTACTTATGGATCTTGTGTTAGAATTGCAGAAGATGCGGTAAAACAACTTAAAGATTTTAATATTTCTGTGGAATTAATTGATGTACAAACGTTACTTCCATTTGATATTCATCATACCATTAAAGATTCATTGAAGAAAACCAATAAGATTATTTTCTTTGATGAAGATGTTCCCGGTGGAGCTACCGCCTTTATGATGCAAAAAGTATTGGAAGAGCAAAATGGATATGAATATTTAGATGCAACACCTAAAACGCTCACGGCAAAAGACCATAGAGCTGCATATAGTCCTGATGGAGATTATTTCTCTAATCCAAATGCCGAAGATGTATTTGAACTGGTTTACAATCTAATGCATGAATATAACCCTAAGAAATATCCGAAGATTTTTTAATGATATTTTTAAAATTTAGGTTTTAGCAAATTCATTTCTTATGAAATGAAAAAGTAGTAAATTTGTGTTATGGACATTCAAGTTCACTGATAAAATATTTTTTAACACTCAAAAAACTTATATATTTGTAAAAAACATTTGATATGGCAACAATTACACTTACTTATGATGAAAAAAACAGCATCGCAAAAAAGACAATAGATTATATCCTTTCTTTGGGTGTTTTTAAGGTGGAAGATAAGAAAAAGAAAAAGTTTAAAAAAAAGCTTAAACAGGCGCTGATTGAAAAAGATCAGATATTAAAAGATATAAAAACGGGTAAAGAAAAATGGTTAACTAAAGAAGAATTACTCAATGAACTTTAATTATCAGCTAACTAATCGTTTTAAAAAGGAGTTTAAGAAGATTAGCAAAAAACATAAAAGTCTCATTTCTGATTTTTCTCTCTTATTGGATGAATTAAAAGAAAATCCTGATAAGGGAATACATTTAGGCGAAAATGTAAGAAAAGTAAGATTAAAAATAACATCTAAAAACACCGGAAAAAGTGGTGGAGCAAGAATAATTTTTGAGGATGTTTTTGTTTGTATCAATGATAGAAATTTATTATTTATTACTATTTATGATAAATCCGAAAAAGGAGATATCTCAGATAAAGAAATCAAACAAATTCTGAAAATGCATTATGGGAAAAATAAAGAATAATAACAATACTTCTTTGTCTGAATCTGAGTAACGAATGATTAAATAAAAGATGAAAAAAATCCACCTCATTAGTTTTTCTGTATTATCAGGTATTTTATTGGCATTGTCATGGCCGTTAAATGGTTTCCCTTTTTTGTTACTGTTCGCTTTTGTTCCACTGTTTCATGTGGAAGATTGGTTTTTTAATCAAAAATCAATAAAAGAAAAAAGTATTTTTTGGTATGGCTTTCTAACGTTTTTAGTTTGGAATACATTGACGGTTTGGTGGGTAATAAATTCTACAATTTTTGGAGGCATTGCCGCTATACTGTTGAACACCTCCTTGATGAGTGTTACATTTTATCTCTATCACATCACCCGAAAAGCCATTCGCCCCTCTCTGGGACAGTTGATATTGGTCTTTTTTTGGATTGCCTTTGAAGTTTTTCACATGAATTGGGATTTAACATTCCCTTGGTTAAATCTTGGCAACGGATTTGCTGCTTATCCACAATTTATACAATGGTATGATTTAACCGGTGCATTGGGTGGAACTGTTTGGATTTTACTAATTAATATTCTGATTTTTTATGTGTTAAAAAACTATTTGCAGCCACAAAAAAACATAAAAATCATCTTATCTAACATCCTATTTTTGGTATTGTTTTTAGCCGTTCCCATAGGATATTCAATCTACACCTATCATCATTATCAGGAAGAAAAAAGACCGATTACAGCCATTGCTGTACAACCCAATAACGACCCTTACACCGCACAATATCGTCGGCATCCGCTTGATGTAGTCAGTCGCATTATTTTTTTGGCGGATAGTACAATGAAAGCCAATCATATTGATAAGAACCAACCCCATGTTATTGTAGCGCCCGAATCTACAATACAAGAAAGACCTTTGTATGAAGACTATATCAAACAAGGGAAAACCATTCAATATATGATGAGAGATTTGGAAAAACATCCGGAACGCTCTTTCATTATTGGCGCTTCTACTTATTATCAGTTTAAAGAGGGAGAAGAAATAACCCTTTCGGCAAGAAAAATACGTGGCACTAACAAATATTATGATGCCTATAATACAGCTATTTTTATGGATAGTCGATTAGAACCTCAGTTGTATCATAAGTCTAAACTTACGCCGGGTGTCGAGAAAATGCCTTTTAAACGTATTTTTAAACCCATTGAAAAATTAGCCTTGAATTTAGGCGGAACCGTAGGAACATTGGGAACAGATAAAATTCAAAAACCATTGATTAACAAAAACGGTGTAGCCATTGCTTCCGTTATTTGTTATGAATCTGTTTATGGTGAATTTTGTACAAGATATGTAAAAAATGGCGCTCAGTTACTGAGTATTATCACCAATGACGGCTGGTGGGGAAATACACCGGGACATCGTCAGCATTTGGTATATGCTGCGGTAAGAGCTATTGAAACCCGAAGAAGTATTGTTAGATCGGCAAATACCGGCATTTCAGCATTTTTTAATCAACGGGGCGATATATTTCAAGAAACAGATTATTGGGAAGAAACAGCCATTCAAAGAACATTAAATTTAAATGATAAGCTAACATTTTATGTAAAATACGGCGATTATATCGGACGGATTTCAATTTTTACTTCCATTTTGCTTTTGCTGATTTTAATTTCTAAACGTTGGATAGGGAATTAATTCAATTGGCAATTAGTAATTAGCAATAAAATTTAACCGCAAAGCGATGTAATGAGCGGAGTCGAATTAAACAAAAAATTAAAGACCTCAGAGATTTTACCCCCTGAGGTCTGGTCTGGAAAAAAGATTGCTAATTGCTAATTGAAAAGCAATCAATCCTATAATTTGTTTTTAACCAAACAATAAAAATCCTTTTTTACGTTAAGAAATAAAATATTACATCAAATGAGAATTGTATTAAAATTATTATTCATTCTATTTTCTCTTTATTTTATGTCTTGTACCAAAGAAATAAAATTAAAAGAGCAGGAAGTTGAAAAAAGATTGGTTTTAAATGGACTCATTTGCCCGGATAGCTTAATTTCCGTAAGGGTT
>PDWJ01001227.1_pt1 | contig 32625 bp, 25 predicted proteins | sample 1430881 | NCBI WGS metagenome assembly PDWJ01 (sample SAMN01162460, study PRJNA174530) | Oral metagenome, whole genome shotgun sequencing project. | biome: Marine environment; feature: Marine mammal; material: Swab sample of the gingival sulcus; isolation source: swab sample of gingival sulcus...
TATAGTGCCACTGAAGCACCACAAGGAATTGCTTTTTCTGTCAGCAGTCCGGAAAATGCTGCGGTACACCTCAACAATATTACGATTCGAAATTGCCAGATTATTAATTATATTACTGCGCTGGATGTGAAATTGAATCTGAGCGATGAAACAAAGCTGGCGCTGCGTAATGGAAGTGGTGATGAGGACAGTCTGCGGACTAGGGCACCAACAGATATCAAAGTGCTGAACAGTAGAATTATTAACAGTCATGGTTCCGGTATTTATATTAACCGCTATGTAACCGGTTTTGAGCTGGTTAATTCAAGTGTTAAAGGCTCCGGAGGGCCGGGAATTTATTTGGATGCAGGAAGTCGTGCTGCAAATATTTCAGCTTCCGTGATTGAGGGTAACGGCTTTTTCTCTTATAGCCCGGAAAAATTACAGCGTGAAGCCAGGCGAAGTCATTTAGCAAAACGGGAGGGGATAGCCATTGATGCGACAACCCGGAATATTATTAGCAATAATACGTTTCGGGATAATGCAGACGGTGGAGTGTATCTGTATAAAAACTGCTGGGAAGATGTGACGGATCCGAATGAATGGCCACGCACGGAAGGTGCAAACTTTAACCGTATTGAAGGTAATCGTTTTATAGATGAAAGCGTCGGGGTCTGGTTGGCCGAGCGTGCGGATCGAGACTTAAGCGGTTTTGATTGTGGTGACAAACTGGTTTATTCCAGCGGTGATGAAAAGTATTATCGCGATTACGCCAGAGAAAATACCGTATCAGGTAATACTTTCACTAATAATGAAGAGGCGATCAGGGTAAAAGATAATGCCAATATTGTGCAGAACAACACCTTTGTTGGCACAGAAAAATTCGATATATCCATTGGTTCGGAGGTTCGGGAAAAAATGGGTGATCCGGTGTCGGGGACACTGCTATCCGGTAATAATCTGAGTAAAGCGGATGGTATCCACTTTGGTAACGGTGCCGATTAATCCCTGTTACTGGTGGTGGGCCGTTAAAGCGCAGCGGGCACGTAGCAACGGTGTTTATCAGCGGCAAACATTACGGTATTTTTTCCGGGCATGGAAATTGTCCGGAGATATTAATGACTTACTTGCTTATATCTTATTCCGGCGGGATCTGGGCTATACACTGTCAAACTGCTGGGCGGTTTATTTGGAGCGTAAGATTCAGCACCTTAAGCCCGCACGGCAGTTGCTGGTGGCGGCACTGTTATTTGAAGCCCGGGGGAAGTGTCCGGATCATTTTTTTCCACTTCTCACCGCCATAGACCAGTGTCAGTCTCCCGTTGTTTTATCCTGTTTATCCAGAAACGGAGCAGAATTAAGCACACTACAAGCACGCCTTGGGCAAATTCATAATCAACAGCAGGATTGGCGTAAAGCGTTTCAGGCCGGGTTATTAAAACAGGCTCATCGGGGTGGTATCTGTGTGGTGGGGAATGCCGGAAATATGAAAGGGGCATTACTCGGTGAAACTATTGATCAACACGACTGTGTTGCACGTTTTAATACATTTTCCAGTCCAAAAACTGATGAAAAGGATATGGGATATAAGCATGATATCTGGGTTATTACACCGGGTTTTCAGGTAACGGTATTGCCGAAAGACTTTTCCGGAACAGTGATATTAACCGGGCCGGATGTTCGTTACCAGTTATTGAACTGGTCTGGTGTTTCTGCTGTGGTCAAACGTGAATTGACTTTGCTGACTACACCATTGCCAGTCTGGCAAAATCTGGTTCGCGAATTAACGGCTCCGCCCAGTGCAGGGATTTTATTTCTGGCATGGTTGAAGGTATTACTGGGTTCATGGAGTGGGGTTTCTGTTGCAGGCTTCAGTGCCTTGAATGATGTGAAGAAGGCTTATCACCATACAGATGCAAAACATAAGCCCTCTGCAAGGCATAACTGGCTGGCCGAAGCTGCCCTGTTGCGACGTTGGCAACAGGAAGGTCTGACTTCTTTGCATGGTTAAACTGTGAAACAGCCATTACTATTAACATGTTCCCGCAAATTGGCATGCCACTGGGCTATCGAGGCATTTATGCAGGTTGCGGTGAGCTTTGTCTCCAGTCACTATAAAAAATCACAAAGCAACGCCACAGCCGTTTTGGCGTGGGGCCGTAAACCCAGTGCCACTAAAGCTGAAAATCTGGCCCGACAACTAAACTTACCCCTCTGGCGTCTTGAAGATGGTTTCATTCACTCCCTCGGTCAGGGCGTACTTGGTGCTGCGTCCTGTTCTCTGGTAGTCGATAAAACCGGTATTTACTACGATGCCACACAGCCCTCTGACCTTGAAAACATCTTGGCAAAAGATCCGGAAGGAGCATTGGCTGATGCCGGATTATTATTGCGGGCCAACCGTTTAATTAAACAGATAACCGTTGGGCATATTTCCAAATACAATAATGCCCCGTTAATACTTGATCACCTGAACCTGCCTGAAAGTCAAAAAGTGCTACTGGTTGATCAAACTGCGGGTGACATGTCGCTGAAATATGGTCTGGTTGAAGCTGATGCCACAGCTATTTTACAGACAGTACTGGATGAGCAACCGGCTGCGACTATCCTGTTAAAGGCCCACCCTGATGTGATGGCCGGAAAGAAAAAAGGTTTTTTTCCTTCCCGGTTAAATCATCCCCGTATCAAGCTAATTGCCGAGCCGGTCAATCCACTGGTGTTATTGCAACGGGTTGAACATGTTTATGTGCTGACCTCACAATTGGGTTTTGAGGCATTATTGCTGGGTAAGCCGGTTACCTGCTTCGGGGTGCCCTTTTATGCGGGCTGGGGAGTGACCGATGACAGGGCTGATCATAAGCACCCGGTATTTCAGCGTCGCAACCGGCAACGGTCAGTCACGGAAATTTTTGCGGCGGCTTATCTGCTTTACTCGCGTTATGTGCATCCGGATCGGCTGGAGCGTTGTGAGGCGGAGGAAATTGTCAAATATTTTGCGGCACAAAACCGTCTGTTCAGGGAAAACAAAGGCCAGCTATACGCCTTCGGTTTCTCACGCTGGAAGCGCAATTACATCCATCGTTTTCTCTACTCCCCCGATAACCGGCTCCATTTCACCAACACGGTCTGTGCTGCCCTGAAAAAAGGCTTTAATGCTGATAGTCATCTTATCACCTGGGGTGAACGTGCCACTGCTGAGGCCAACAAGCTATCCAGGCAATACAATGTCCCGCTCTGGCGCGTTGAAGATGGTTTCATCCGTTCCGCCGGTCTTGGCTCGGACTATACGCCGCCGTTATCACTGGTGCTGGATAAACATGGTATTTATTATGATCCGGGGCAGGTCAGTGATCTGGAGCATTTGTTAGAGCATCATGACTTTTCGCCGGAATTGTTGCAACGTGCGCAGAATTTGCGTGCATTATTACTGAAATACGCACTGAGCAAGTATAATCTGGGTGAAACGCTACTGAAAGAACAGATTGCAGCAAAACCCGGCCAGTGTATTCTGCTGGTGCCGGGACAGGTGGAGGACGATGCGTCTATCCGCAAGGGTTGTCGTGATATTAATAACAACACGGCCTTGCTGCGTGAAGTGCGTCATGCTCACCCCGATGCCTATATTATCTATAAGCCGCATCCTGATGTGGTGAGTGGCAACCGCAAGGGTCGGGTGGCGGATGAGGTGATACGGGCCTGTAGTGATCGGGTGCTGGATGATATCAGTATTACCGATTGTCTGGATTTGGCGGATGAGGTGCATACCATGACCTCACTGGTCGGGTTTGAAGGCTTGCTGCGCCATAAAAAAGTGGTGTGTTACGGTCTGCCATTTTATGCCGGTTGGGGACTGACCCAGGATCGTCACCGGCTTGAACGTCGCCGCCGGAAATTGAACCTTGATCAGCTGGTGGCAGCCACACTGATTTTATACCCGCGTTATATTAACTGGCAGACCGGTACTTTTACCACGCCGGAGTTTACTCTTGAGTACTTGTACAGGCAGCTACTGGCTCAGGGGGGTAAGAAAAAGAATAAAATACATGTTATTCGGCGATCGGTGACAAAAGTAATTCATGTCTGGCATGGTTTTGTCAGTTTCCGAAGCTGAAATTTGCCGTAGTATGTTCATTCAAATAAAACAGTTATAATTATCGGATAATCAGCACTGCCGGAGACTTCTGATGCCAACTGCGAAACTGAGTGACCTGCCCCGTTATACCTATGATGACTATTGTCAGTGGGAGGGGGACTGGGAGCTGATTGAGGGTGTTCCTTATGCCATGGCTCCTGCACCGGTAAAAATTCACCAAATGTTGAGCTTGCTGATTGCAGCTCAGCTGGATGATGCTTTAGAGGACTGTCCGGATTGTGAGATTTTGCCAGATACGGACTGGAAAATTGACAGTGAGACCACAGTACGTCCGGATGTTGCGCTGGTGTGTCATGACCAGCATCCGAAATACATCAGTAAGACACCGGAGATTGTATTTGAGATCATCAGCCCGTCCACGGCAGCCAAGGATGAAAATCTCAAGTTCCGGCTGTACGCTGAGGAAGGGGTGCAATACTATGTGCTGGTTTATCCTGATGCCTTGCTGGCAAGAGTCTTTCAGTTACACCCGGAGGGTGAGCGGTTTCGCAAGGTGGCTGAATGCGATACTGAGCGTTTCACCTTTACGGCAGCGCGTTGTCCGGTCAGTGTTGATTTTGAAAGGGTTTTCCGGCGTTTCCGCTGAGTTGTCGTAAAAGTGACACAGGCATATCACGGAGTTTTCACCTTTCGCGGCCAAACATGTAGAATGCGCGGTTTGATTATCTTCCTGATTTCTTGAACTGTGACGAATGAGTAACCATAAAACAACAGCCGATGTAACTGATAAAATTGCCATTGTGGGGGTGGCCTGCCGTTTCCCCGGGGATATTGCCTCTCTGGATGATTACTGGCGGGTATTGAGCGAAGGTCGGGATGTCGTTACGGAAGTCAGTGAAGAGCGTTTTGGGGCCGCTTTTTATCAGCATCCTGATCGTAGGGAACCCGGTAAAAGTGTCACTTTTTCGGCGGGCGTATTGTCGGATATTGAACATTTTGATGCTGCCTTCTTTGGCATTGCTCCGCGTGAAGCCGAGCAGCTGGACCCGCAACAGCGCCTGTTACTCGAATTATCTTGGGAGGCACTGGAGAATGCCGGTCAGGTACCGGAACAATTATCCGGTTCTGATTGTGCGGTGTATATCGGTATCGCCAGTACCGATTACCTGAACCGGCGGGTGGACGACCCGGCATCAATGGATGCCTATACCATGACCGGTAATACGGCCAGTGTGGCCTCCAACCGTATTTCCTATATTTACAATCTGCATGGCCCCAGTGTATCGGTGGACACCGCCTGTTCTTCTTCGCTGGTGGCGGTACATCACGCCTGTCAGGCCATTCGCTCCGGTGAAGCGGGGATGGCGATTGCCGGTGGGGTGAATATGCTGCTGCATCCTTTTGCTTTCGTCGGTTTTTCACAGGCTTCCATGTTATCCGAACGCGGGCGTTGTCGTCCGTTTGAAGCCACGGGTGACGGCTATGTGCGGGCGGAAGGGGCGGCGGTACTGATTCTAAAGCCATTGGTGCAGGCGGAAGCGGATGGTGATCCGGTTCATGGGGTGATTGTTGCCTCCGGGGTCAATTCCGACGGGCGTACCAATGGTATCACTGTGCCCAGTTCCACACAGCAGGGTGCATTACTGAAAAAGGTGTATGCCCAGGCTGATGCGGATGTAAACGATCTGGTGTATCTGGAGGCGCACGGCACAGGTACCGCAGTCGGTGATCCGATTGAAACCCGTGCTATTGGCGAGGTGCTGGGACGGGGGCGTGATGCAGATAAACCGCTGCTGATCGGTTCGGCCAAAAGTAATCTGGGGCATATGGAAACAGCCTCCGGTATGGCGGGTTTGCTCAAGGCCCTGTTGACATTACAACACCAGACTATCCCGCCATCACTGCACATTGAAACGCTGAACCCGAATATTGAATTTGATAAGCATAATATACAGGTGGTCAGAGAACTGACCCCGGTTCGTCAATATGGGCAGCGGCAGCTGGTCGGGGTGAACTCCTTCGGTTTTGGCGGGGCCAATGCGCATGTACTGGTGGAGCAATATCCGCCTCAGCCGGAAATCGCTTTATCTAATGGTGCGAATAATAAATGTAGTGATATTACGTATTGTGAAGCGGCAGATGAACAGCTACAGGAAACCCGTTTGCCACCGCTGCTGTTATCCGCAGACAGCACATCGGCCCTGGCAGCAATGGCCGGACAATATGCAGAGCTGCTGGTGAACCAGCCTCAGACCAATTATTACGACATTGCCTGGTCAGCACTACAGCACCGTCAGCAACTGCATTATGGTTTGTTATTGCATGCAAAAAATCGTCAAGCGGCGATTGAGGCATTACAACGTCATGCCAACGGGCAAAGTAAAAGCAAGGCCCTGACCACCGGGCAGTTAATCCAGGGCGGTGCCCGACTGGCCTGGGTATTTTCCGGTAATGGTTCACAGTGGCAGGGGATGGGGCAGGTGCTGCTGGAATACAGTTCGGAGTTCCGTGAGGCGGTGGCTGAAGTCGACCAGCTATTGGCAACATATGTAGATTATTCATTGCTGGACGAATTCGCGGCCAATGAGCAGGATTCGCGTTTACAGCTCACTGAGATTGCCCAGCCGATGTTGTTTGCCTTTCAGGTTGGTGCCGTACGAATACTGGAACAGTTTGGTGTGCGTCCGGTGGCGGTCACCGGTCACAGTGTCGGTGAGGTGGCAGCAGCCTGGGCTTGTGGTGCCCTGTCACTGGAGCAGGCGGTGCGGGTCATTTATGAGCGTAGCCATGCCCAGGGCCGGACAGCCGGACAGGGACGCATGGCCGCTGTAGCACTGGGGGTGGACGCGGTTAGGGCGAAGCTTGAGGCTCTGGGGTTACAGGAGCGGGTGGAAATTGCCGGGGTGAACAGCCCGAATGCAGTGACCTTGTCCGGCGAGCTGGAGGATCTGGAAGCACTGGGCGGTTTGCTGGGTGCAGAGCATATTTTCTTCCGCCTGCTGGATCTGGATTATGCTTTCCACAGCCGCCACATGGAGCCGATCCGGGAGGATCTGCTGGTCGCCCTTACGGATTTAACCCCGTTGGCACAGCCAAATAATGTGCAGTTTGTGTCCACGGTGAGGGGTGGGGTGGTTAATAAGGCCGAGCTGACGGCTGAATACTGGTGGGACAATATCCGCCAGCCCGTGTTGTTTGATCAGGCATTAAATACCCTGCTGAACAATGATGTGCAGGTGCTGATGGAAGTTGGTCCGCATGCCATCCTGCGCAGCTATATCACGGAATGCCTGAAGGCTAATAATGTTAATGGTCAGGTGCTGGCGATCAGTAAGCGCAAGCAGGAAAATGTACGGCGTATGCAGGAAGCAGTGGATGCGGCGTGGCTGGCTGGTTATCGCCCTGATCCGGGCGGGTATTTTCCACGACGTGGCCGGTTTGTCCGTTTGCCGAATTACCCGTGGCAGCGTGAACGCTACTGGTATCCGCTGACCAGTGATGGCTATGATCTGGTAAATCGTCGCCGGGTGCATCCTCTGCTGGGCTATCGTTTGAAAGATGCAGAAGCCGGATGGGAAAATCAGCTGGATAGCCGGATTGTACCATATCTGGCCGATCATGTGGTGGATGGTGCCGTGGTTGTGCCTGCTGCCGCTTATGTCGAAATGGCACTGGCAGCTTCGGCACAGTGGTATGGCACTGATTCGCATGTTATTGAGGATTGTGAAATTCGTGCCCCTGTGCTGCTGGAGGATGGGCAGGCGAAGTCCATACGTTTTATGCTCAACCCCGCAGACGGTAGCTTTACCATTACCAGCCGTGAGCGCTTGAGCGAGGATGCCTGGCAGGTCAATGTGGTGGGCAGGATGACCGGCAAAACACTGAAAGCTGCTGACACCGTGATGTGTACGGCACCAGAGGTGTTTAAGGCACAGGCAACCGTCGGGCTGACCGGTGCGGAACATTATCAGCTTACAGCTGCGGTGGGGCTGAGTTATCTGCCTGCCTTTCAAACGGTTAAACAGGTATGGACAGCTCAGGATACTGCGCTGGCACAGTTACAGATTCCGCTGGAAATTGCGGCGGGCCTTGATGAGTATCTGTTGCATCCGGCCCTGCTGGATGGTGCGTTTCAGGTTCTGGTCGATGTATTGCGCGATGAGTTGCTGGCCGGGCCGGGTGCGGCACTGATTCCGGTGCAGATCGGGAAGCTGAATCTGTTCGATACACAGGCCGCAATAACTTATCTGCAGGTGCAGATTAAAAAGCAAAGCCCCCGTTCAGTGGTGGCGGATTTTCTGTTGCTGGATGATGACGGTGCGGTGCTGGCGGAGTTACAGGCCTGTCGTTTCCGTGCTGTGCAATTTAGCCGCCAGCAGCAGGCACCGGACTTGTATGAGTTTATACCCTGGCTAAAACCATTGCGTACGGCTGAACCGGCAGTGCCAACGCTGGATATGGCGAGTCTGTCGGTACAGGTGACAGAAGCCTTGCAACAGCGTGAGCCGATGTTGCAGCGCCAACGTCATTATGAGCGCATTATGCCGTTGTTTGAGGTACTGGTGACCCGTTATGCCTGGGATGCGGTGTCCGCATTGTGTACGGAGCCGGATTCGCTGGATTCCGCCGCCGTCAGCGGCTTTTCTGTTGCACGGTTAATGCAGCAGCATGATCTGCCCGCCGAGCAGGAACCGTTACTGTGTGCATTACTGGGAATACTGGCGGAACATGAGCTGGCTGAGCAGCAGGCCGATCAGTGGTCGCTGGCGGCTGACTGTGATTTGCCAGCGGCGCAGGCAGTCTGGCTGGCGATTCTCGGTGATTCCCCGGCACATTTGCCAGAGCTGGTCATGCTGGGGCGTTGTGGTGAACACTTATTGAGCGTGCTGCGTGGTGAGCAGGATGCGGAAGTCTTGTTGAGCCCGGCAAAAAGCAGTATCCGTCAGCACTGGCTGGATTCTGCACCGGCATTCCGGGCATTGAACACCCTGCTGACGGCGTGGGTGCGTGGGCTGGTTCAGGTCTGGCCAAGCCAGCAGCGATTACGGATTCTGGAGATTGCCGGGGGGCAGGGGGTGCTGGCACAGCGTCTGTTGCCGCTATTGCCTGCTGAGCGTTGTGATTATGTGCTGACCGATGCGAATGCAGAGTGGCTGGAACAGCAGGCGGCGGAATTTGAGGCTTATCCGTTTCTGACAACGCAACAATTAGACAAGGATTTTAACGGTGAGGGATTCAGGGCCTTGCAAGGCGATGCGGCCTTTGATCTGGTAATCTGCGGCAATGCCCTGCTGGACTGGCCGGATGCCGTGACATTATTACAACGGCTGCGCTCATTGATGAAAACCGGTGCGCCGTTATTGCTGGCCGGTATGGTGGACAGCCATTTTCTGGATCTGACCTGTGGTTTGCAGCCGGACTGGTGGGTGAAGCTGGCCGGAAATGATGCCGGTGAGAGTAACTTTGCGCCGCATTATGTGTCCCGTTTGCTGCCAGCGGCGGAATGGCTGGAAATCCTGCCCCAGGCCGGTTTTGAAAATGGGGTGGCGGAATTTGAGCCGGTGATTGAGGTTGAAGACGGTGCTTTTCTGATTCGTGCGTTGGCCTCAGCCCCTTCAGAACAGATTTCACCAAGTGCAGACGATCCGCTTTCCGGGGAGATTAAGTCAACGGAGGCTCGGCAGTGGCTGATTATTGCCGATGAGCAGGGCTTTTCGGCTGAACTGGCAACGGCTTTGCAGGCGTTGTTGCAGGAGCAGAATCAGCACACAACGCTCCGTGCCTCCTTTGCTCCCGAACAGGCTTATGATCATGTAGTGCACCTGGCGGGTCTGGAGTTGGCAACTTCTGCAAGTGATGATAAGGATATTCTGGTATTACAGGATCGCCGTTGTGGCGGCGTGTTGGAGCTGGTTCAGGGATTGGAGCAGCCGGACAGTCAGGGCCAGCAAACGCATTTGTGGCTGATTACGGCGGGTGCAATGCCTGCACTGTCTACCCCGCAGGTTCCACTGCAACCGGAGCAGGCACCGTTATGGGGGCTGGGCCGGGTGTTGATGAATGAGCACCCCGACCTGAAGACGGTGTTGATTGATTTGCAGGACGTAGTAACCGCAGAGCAGGCAGCCGGGTGGCTGCTGGCCGAATTTCTGCAACCGGATGGTGAGGATGAAATTCTGCTGGGGAATGGTGCGCGGCGGGTTATGCGTATGCAGCAGACGGATCTGGCACCCCGGTCCGGTGATTCTGAAAATATACCTGCGGTTGTGCTGGATTTCAGTGCGCCGGGGCTATTGAAAAATCTGTACTGGAAAGCATTGCCGGAACAGGCATTGCAGGCGGATGAAATTGAGATTCTGCCAAAGGCCTCCGGCCTGAATTTCCGTGATGTAATGTATGCAATGGGACTGCTGTCGGATGAGGCGGTGGAGAATGGTTTTGCCGGTGCCTCATTGGGGATGGAATTATCCGGTACGGTGGTGAAGGTTGGCCACAGTGTTGAAAGTTTTGCCGTTGGTGATGCGGTAATGGGCTTTGCCCCGGCCTGTTTCAGTAACCGGGTAATTACCCGTACTACTGCCGTAGCCCATAAACCATCCGGCTGGACAGATGCGGAAGCGGCGACCGTGCCAACAACTTTTTTCACGGTCTATTATGCGTTGCATCACTTGGCCCGGTTACAGGAGGGTGAGCGGATATTGATTCACGGTGCTTCTGGTGGAGTCGGGCTGGCGGCAATTCAGTTTGCCCGCTATTGTGGGGCGGAGGTCTTTGCCACTGCCGGAACCGATGAGAAGCGTGATTTTGTGCGCCTGATGGGGGCGGATCATGTACTGGATTCGCGCAGCCTGAATTTTGCCGAAGATATCATGCGTCTGACGAACGGGCAGGGTGTGGACATTGTGCTGAACTCGATTTCCGGTGAGGCCATCAATAAAAATCTGGCGATTTTGCGTCCGTTCGGGCGTTTTCTGGAACTGGGCAAGCGTGATTTTTATGAGAACAGTAAAATCGGTTTGCGTCCGTTCCGTAATAATATTTCCTATTTTGGTATTGATGCCGACCAGCTGCTGATTGAGCGGCCTGATCTGGCCGGGCGTTTGTTTACCGAAGTGATGCAGCTGTTTGAACAGGGGGTATTGCGTCCGCTACCACACCGTATTTTTCCGGCGGCACGGATTCAGGAAGCCTTCCGTTATATGCAACAGTCGCGCCAGATTGGCAAGGTCATTGTATCCTTCGAGGGGGAACCGTTGCGGCCTCCGTCTCCAGTGGCACCCGACGCTGAGCTGAGTTTATCAGCAGAAGCCAGTTATCTGGTGACGGGTGGTTTGAGTGGATTTGGTTTACGTACCGCGCAGTGGCTGGCAGAAAAGGGTGCCCGTACTCTGGTGTTGTTGGGGCGTCGTGGTGCGGCAACCGATGAGGCCAGACAAGTGATTGCGGCACTGGAAACAGAGGGGGTCAAGGTCGCTGTTTACGCCTGTGATGTGACTGATAAGGCGGCAATGCAGCAGGTTTTTGCGAAATTACAGGCAACCTTGCCACCGTTACGTGGCGTGGTACATGCGGCTATGGTGCTGGATGATGGCATTATACGTAACCTGAGTGCGGAACGCTTCCGCAAGGTATTAGCGCCCAAAATGCTGGGTGCCTGGCATCTGCACCAGCTGACAGCTGAAATATCGCTGGACTTTTTTGCCATGTATTCCTCGGTAACGACTTATCTGGGGAATCCGGGGCAGGCCAGCTATGTTGCCGCCAATCTGTATCTGGAATCATTGGCGGCTGCGCGACGGGCACAGGGTTTACCGGCTGTGTTTGCCGCCTGGGGGCCGCTGGATGATACCGGTTATCTGGCACGGGAGCAGGAGACCAAAGAGGCCTTGCTGACCAGGCTGGGTGGGCACCCGCTGACCAGTACAAAGGCCCTGGCGGTACTGGAGCAGTTATTGTGCGGTGATAAAACCGGGGTTGCGGTGATTGATATGGACTGGCACGTCGTACAGCGGGTGATGTCGGGAGCCGGATCCGCGAAATATGTCGAGCAGCGCCGGTTGGCCAAGGGAGTAGATGATGGTGATCAGGGCGAGGATATGGTCGCACTGATTGCCGGTTTGTCCGCCCCGGAAGTGCATGAGCTGGTGACCGGGATGCTGATTGGCGAAGTGGCGGAAATTCTGCGTCTGCCACGGGAGAAACTGGCCGCCGATCAGTCTGTCTTTGATCTGGGGATGGATTCGCTGATGGGGATGGAGCTGGTGCTGGCGATTGAAGAGCGTTTCGGGGTGCGTCTGCAGGTGATGGCGCTGACCGAAGGCGCGACTATCAGTCGTATTGCCGGGAAAATTGCCGATCAGTTGGGGGTGGCCGGTTCCGGTGTGGCGGATGATACCTCACTGGTATCCCGGGCGGCAGATACTGCCAGAAAACACGGTGAACAATTGTCCGCTGAACAGTTGCAGCAGATGGCCTCTGATATGTCTGATGATAAGCCGGTATAATCAGCTTTCTGATAACTTATCGTGGGCTGTTGACAGGGGTTAAATATGACCGGCAAAAATCCGTTCGGACTCAGTGACCGTATTAAGGAACAGCTGGCAGGTGAAATGCTGGCCAGGCATGACCGTAAAAAGAAAAAGCAGCAGCATAAACCGGTGAAAAAGTCGGTACGACGCAGTTTGTCGGGTCGTTATGATATTCCGGATGAGTTTTGCCGTTTTGATAAATTTCCGGGCTATCAGGAAATTCGTGCCATTGAATCCGGTGGCAAGCAATTAGGTATCCAGAGTCCTTTCTTTAAGACCCATGAGCGGTCTGCCGGGGCAACCACACAGATAGCCGGTCGGGAATACATCAATTTCGCCAGCTATAATTACCTGGATCTGTGTGGTCACCCACAGGTGAATCAGGCCGCCAAAGAGGCAATTGATCAGTATGGAACCTCTGCTTCGGCCAGTCGGATGGTCTCCGGTGAGCGCTGGATTCAGCAGCAGTTGGAGCGTGAACTGGCGGATTTATACGAGGTGGATGATTGTGTCGCCTTTGTCAGTGGTCATGCAACCAATGTGACGACCATTGGCTACCTGTTTAATAAACCGGATCTGATTCTGCATGACTCGCTGGTGCATAACAGTATTCTGCAAGGTATCCAGTTATCCGGAGCGCGGCGCATGCCGTTTGCGCATAATGACTGGCAGGCGCTGGAAGCCCTGCTGGATCAGCATCGTAAAGCCTTTGAGCGGGTGCTGATTGTGGTTGAGGGTATTTACAGCATGGACGGTGATTACCCGGACTTACCGGAGTTTGTGCGCATTAAACGTCAGCACAAGGCATTTCTGATGGTCGATGAAGCCCATTCACTGGGAGTGATGGGAAAAACCGGCAAGGGGATTCGCGAACATTTCGGTATCGCCGGACGTGATGTGGATATCTGGATGGGAACATTGAGTAAAACCCTGTCCGGCTGTGGCGGTTATATCGCCGGTGAACAGGCACTGGTGCATCACCTGCGGATTTCCGCACCGGGATTTTTATATAGCGTCGGTTTATCCCCTGCGTTGGCAGCTGCTTCGTACCAGTCACTAAAGCTGATGCAGGCTGAACCGGAACGGGTACAACGGTTGCAGGAAAATGGTCAGTTATTTTTAACACTCTGTCAGAAGCAGGGGATTGATACCGGTTATGCCAGTGGTTTTGCGGTGATTCCGGCAATTCTCGGCAGTTCTGCGCGGGCGGGTATGGCGGCAAACCATCTGTTTGAGCGGGGTATCAATGTACAGCCCATTTTCTATCCGGCGGTAGAGGAAGGGATGGCCCGATTACGTTTCTTTATCAGCAGTGCGCATACCGGGCAGCAGTTACGTGATACGGTCGAGGCACTGGCTGCCGTTCTGGCAGAGTCATAAGCCATGCCGAAACAACGCGTCGTCTTTTGCACCTATCCCGGTGTTTACTCGGATATTGTGCTGGATGAACTGCTGAAAGCAGAGCGGATTGAGCTGGTCGCTGTGGTTATTTCCCGGCGTATTCTGCGTAAGGATTACCATCCGATAACGGCCATACTGCGTCAGGTTCAGCAGTCCGGTCTGCGTTATGCGGCTTATTTGCTGGCCGTCACTGGCCTGTATTCCGGCTTGCAGCGGTTATCCGGGCAGCCAACCTTACGCCAGCGACTTAAACAGCAGTGCATTCCGTTATTGGAAACCCGTGATATAAATAATGCAACCGGCAGACAGTTTTTGTCTGCAGCATCCGCCGATATTCTGCTGACTGCCCATTTTAATCAGTTGCTGGACATGAGTGTGCTGGAAGCGTCAGGCCTGACCGGGCTGAATATTCATCCTTCCCTGTTGCCTGCCTATAAAGGAGTGGATCCGGCTTTTTATGCCCTGTTGCGGCGTGAGCCATCGACGGGTGTAACCGTGCATTATCTGGCGCAATCCTTTGATAGTGGCGATATATTGCAGCAACAGGCACTACAGATACGCTGGCATGACAGTTTGCTCAGTCTGAATATGAAGCTGTTCAAGTTGGGGGCGGTCTGTGCGGTGGAGCAGATTACACGTTTTGCCAATGCGGAAATTCAGCCCGGTCAGGCGCAGTCAGGCAGCGGAAATTATGATTCCTGGCCGAATCCTTATGAGACAAGGCAGTTCCGGCGGCAGCGGAAGTTTTTGCGCTGGAAGGAGTTGTGGCGCTTTACTCGTTGTTTTGTTGTAAGAAATTAATCAGTTCAACAGCGAGTGCGTCGACCGATAAGGTTTGTAGAGTTCGTTCATTGCCCGCTTTAATGCCACTTGGTGTCTGGTTATGCCAGATCAGGTAATCGGTGTGGCCGTCACTAAACCCGAGTGTGTCATAAATCTTCGGCATGCTCGGTACATGATCACCATAAAAACACAGCAATGTGTCTCGCGGGTAATCTTGCAAATAGTCCGTCAGGTCTTGCAGCATTTGATCGGCATGGCGCAGATGACGCAGATAAACACTCAGGTCGTTATGATGTTTGGGGAGAGAGTGTTGATAATACGACTTCGCTTCATCTGTGTGGATGGTTTCAAGGTGCAGCGGGCCGTGATTTTCCATAGTGATGACAAAAATAAATAAGGGGCTGTCATCCTGATATTGTTCCAGTATGGCGGTTATTTTCTGTTGTACGGCATGATCGCTGATATAAGGGCCACAGGTATGGGCCGGATTGAAATCTGTAATATCAATAAATTCATCAAAGCCAAGTAGCGGGAACACCTTGTCACGCCTGAAAAAACCGGCACTGTTTGGGTGAATCGCAATGCAATAATAGCCCTGTTGTTTCAGGTAACTGACCAGGGTGGGTGTAGGTTGTTGCAGATACTGATAGGGATTGAAACGGTAGTAGCTGAGCAGATTATTATTAATACCGCTTAAAAAGGCAAATTCGGGGCGCAGGGTATTGGCTCCCCATGAGGGAACCTTCAGTTGGCCATGCCGAAGTGATGTGGTTTTGAGCTGGTCAAAATTTTTCAGAATATTCGGGCTGATACCGGGATACAGGCGGCGGGCATCAAAAAAGGATTCACTTTGGATTACAATAAGATGGCTGTTGCGCAGGGGTTTTGTCTTGCCGGTTGTGAAGGGGCTGTGATTACACAGCGTGTCCTGTAGTAATTGCCGGTTTGTTGTACTTGCCGCCTGCAGTGTGTAGCTGAGTAAGCTGTTATAAAAGCCATGTTGCTGAATATCATGTCCGGGGTCAAGGCTGAGTGGAGTCTGCAAGGCCAGTATTTGGGTGGCAGCCAGGCTGACTAGCAGCAATAGTAAACAGGCCGGATAAAAGTAAATCAGCTTTACATCCCAGTGTGTGATAGCGGGTTCAAGACTGATTGCCAGAGACAGGAAGGCTAATCCCGCCAGTAGGGCTCCCAGGGTCAGCGGAATGTTCAGGAACGGCAGAAACAGTCTGGGGTGCCGGACAACCTGGAGATACAGATAGACATCAGAAAAAATCAGTGGCTCACGCAGGGCGCGGAACTTGGCCTGATTCACGACCAGAAGCACAGCCAGTATGGATAAGGTCAGCCAGGCCGATAGTACAGGACGTTGGGTCAGCAATAAGCCGGTGAAATAAAGGCTGCTGATACTGGCGGCCAGTAATTTCCATTGATGCAAACCCGGTTGGCGGGGACGCAGTGATGCGGGCAGTAAATATTGTGAGCCAGTCGCCAATAGCAAGGTGATCACAAGGGCGCTCAGCAGGATGCTCATAGGGATTAGGTAAAGGCTGCCAGGTAGTCGGGTGATGAGGTTTGCAATTAAACCGGATTATTCAGTGTGGACGATTATAACCGGACAGCCCGAGAAAAAAAGAGGCCAGCGGGAAAGGTAACAGGGAAATAAACCACATGCCCAGATTCAGTGGAAAGGGGAAGCTGATACAGGCGCGGTTCTTTTGTAAGCTTCGATGAATAATCCTGGCGGCTTCATCAGCACTGATCATAAAGGGTTTCGGGGCATGGAAATGATCGCTCATTTGTGACTCGACGAAGCCGGGGCAAATCACATTGACCTGAATGCCTTCCGGGGCCAGCCAGCCGCGCAGGGCTTCGCCGTAGGATTTGATGGCAGCCTTACTGGCGCAGTAAGCGGGTGTGATCGGCATACCCCGGTAGGCAGCCAGTGAACTGACCAGTGCAATCTGACCTTTGCCACGTTGGCGCATACGGTGCAAAATGGCATCTATGCTGTGAACCGTGCCGTAAAGGTTGACCTCAATAACGCGGCAGATATTTTCGATGGTTTCGGCCTCACCCTGCTGGCCAGTTTGACTGGTGATACCGGCATTCGTGATTAATAAGTCAATAGGATGTTGCTGGTCAAAGTCTTGCAGCCATGTGGTCAGTTCGCCGGTTTGGGTAATATCCAGTACGCCAGTTATGACGGTGGCACCCTTGGTATGGCATTGCTGGCTGATGGTGTACAGATCGCTCTGATTTCTGCCGATTAAGCCAAGTACCGTGTCCGGTTGTGCATATTGTCTGGCCAAGGCTGCGCCAATACCCCGGCTGGCACCGGTAATGACAATGTGTCGGGTTGTCATCGCTCCGTATTTTTATACGGGTAGCCGGTTTTCGCCACGTTGATGCCGTAACTGAATGCAGGTGAGGGTGTTGCACCAGTGTCTGATGACAGCGTATTCAGGGAGGAAGACAAGGCGGGTTTCGATGTTGTGACCGGGGCAGTGACCGTGGTAATCCCCATACGTTTCAGGCTGCCCTTGACCGCTAAACGGATACCTTCTGGTGTGTAAAAATCACCATTGACCTGGGTGTGTTGAATCAGCCGTTTGCGGAAGTTGCTGAATTTTTCCGGGTCAGGCGCTTCGCCTTCTGTCCAGAAGCGATCCAGACCCCGCTGAAATGTCAGGCCGGGCAGATTAAATACCGCTGTGCCAAGGGCGCAAACCGGCGAACCGTGAAAGAATGCCGAGGTGGCCGTCGTGCTGTTGACCAGTACCGTACCGCGCGTATGAGATAATAGTGTCGGCAGGTGGCCGGATTGCAGAAATATGATGCGTTTGTGCAGCTTGAGTTTATTGCAGAGGGCACGAACCTGTCGCCAATGATTAATGACTCCGGTTGCCAGTGGGTGATTTTTTACGACCAGTACGGTATCTGCCGGAGCATGAGCAGCAAAAGAGGTAATGACATGTTCAATCGAGGCGTAAACACTGTCGTAGGGCGAATGGGTGCGAATCTGTGAGTCTGCATCCAGCTGCAGGGGAAACAGATAAAACGGTGTCTTGTCGGCGACCAGTTGATCAATCAGCCGGTTTTCTCTCGGGCGGTACCAGTATTTGACGGCTGGAAAACGCCTAGCCCAGCCTGCGTACTCAAGCAGTGCATTCACCGGGCGGTGGGTTCGGTAATGCAGATAAAGCGGTTTCATGGCTGCGTTGGCCAAACGATATTGAATATCGTGCCAGGCACGTCGGGTAAAGGAGCTGTGAACTTTCAGGCCATCGCTGGTATCGGTTGTCACCGGAGTATCCCAGAATTCCGCCGGTTTTTGCATTAAGCGGGAGTGCCCGTTAACACCATCCTGTTCCAGTGTAATCCAGTGCGGGCGCAGGTAGCCTTCCTCGAAAACGTGAATGCAGATGTTATGGTTGCGCAGAAATTGCAGTGCTTCCTTGTGAACCGGGCGGGTGTCACCAAACAGAACCGCATCGGTGAAGTGATGTTGCCGGTGTTTTTCCTCCAGCCAGTCTGTCAGTTCACTTAACGGCTTATTAAAGCGCCAGCTGGTTTCATGCCCGGCGAATAAACTGTCGCCACCGCAGAAATTAACCCGGTAGGTTTGATGGCCTTTTTCACGCATGGCAGCACCCAACTCCCTGAAAAAAGGTGTTGCGACTCCCTGGAGAAAGAGGAAATGTCTGGGCATCATGCGTGTGTTAGTTCATTTGTTATAGGCAGGTGAAGTATAGTTTATGGAGCGGATCAATATCAACTCACCAAATATCAGGCGGCTATTAATTTTGCAGGAGAAATTCCCAGTTTAGTCTGGGAATGCATGATTTCCAGCAGAACCATTGCCCGTTCTTCACCGTCGTAGCTGAGAAAGATACCGTTCAGACCTTTAAATGGCCCGTCAGTCAGTATCACCTGCTCACCTTTATGGAATTTGTCCAGGTCGATGGCTTTTTCCCCCAGTTTTTCTTCGTTTGCTTTCAGGCTTTGAATCAGCTCGTCAGGAACCTGTGCCGGTTCATTACCGAAGCGAATAATCTGGTTGACACCATAAGTTGACCGAATCGGTGCCCAATTATCATCCAGTGTGTCAAGATTAATAAACATATAGCGCGGAAACAGGGATTCAGTCACCTTGAGCATTTTGCCGCGACGTTTGCGCAGCCGTTGTGCCAGAGGGCGGTAAATTTCATAACCCTGGTTGAGTAGTTGTTCTTCGGCCAGTGCATCTTTGTGGGGTTTGCTGCTGAGTAGGTACCAGTTTTTCAGGGATGATGTTTTCATGGGGTCTCTGGTTGCTTGTCATGGTCCGGGTGATGCAGACTCTATTACCTTGGATTGACCCGGTCAAATCAGAAATTTCACATAAAGTACCATTAATCCTGTCAATTTGACAGGCAGACTTCATGCAGAGTCCGTTATAATCAGCTCTGAATTTAATCAACGGTATTCAGTGATGCATAACAATAATCTGCTCGAAGCCAGAGGACTCTCACGTTTTTTCGGTACACAGCGTGTGGTTGAACATATCGATTTACAGTTAAAGCAGGGAGAGGTTCTGGGTCTGCTTGGGCCGAATGGAGCCGGTAAGTCAACGACCCTGCAGATGCTGGCAGGGAGTCTGGCTCCGGCCACCGGCGAGGTGCGGATTAATGGCATTGACTTGCTGGATGAGCCGCTCAAGGCTAAGCATTATCTGGGTTATTTGCCCGAACAGCCGCCGGTTTATCGTGATATGAGTGTGAATGAATATCTGTTTTATTGTGCCCACCTGCATGGTATGAAGCGGTCAGCCGCCGGAAACGCGGTGGCACAGGTGAAGCAGCGCTGTGCGTTACAGGAGGTGCAAAACCGTCTGATCGGTAATCTGTCCAAAGGCTTTCAGCAGCGGGTGGGGATTGCTCAGGCGGTTCTGCATCAGCCGCCGCTGATTATTCTTGATGAACCAACGGTGGGACTTGATCCGGTCCAGATCCGGGAAATCCGGGCGCTGATCCGCGAGCTGGGGGAAGAACACGGGGTGATTTTATCGACACATATTCTGCCGGAGGTACAGGCTGTATGTGACCGGGTACAAATTCTTAGTGCTGGCCGGACTGTGTTCAGTGGTGAGCTGAAGGCCATTGATTCACTGGAAAAAACTTTTTTTGAGTGGATTGGCCAGGATGATCCGGCACTGGCTGTCACGGAGGCTGCAGCATGAATAGCATGATGGTGATTGCCCGTACCGAGTTCCGGCGCATGTTCAGCTCACCACTGGCCTGGGGTTTGCTGGCACTGGTGCAGTTTATTCTGGCCTGGATTTTTCTGCTGGGGCTGAGTGAATATCTGACCGTTATCCAGCCGCAGGTAGCCACCGCAGCCGGTCATACCAACACGCCCGGTATCAGTGACACCGTGGTGTCGTCACTGTACTTATGGGCCGGGCTGCTGATGCTGGCGATAATGCCGGTGCTGACCATGCGCTTGCTGGCGGAGGAGCGAATGAACCAAACGTTGATTTTATTAAAAACGGCTCCAGTATCGGTCACACAGATTGTGCTGGGCAAATATCTGGGCTTATTGCTGCTGGTAATGGTAATGGTGCTGATGTTGACCCTGATGCCCCTGTCGCTGATGTTGGGCACGATGCTGGACTGGGGCAAGTTGGCAGCGGCGGTACTAGGCCTGTTTTTGCTACTGGCTTCTTTTTCTGCGGCGGGACTGTTTCTTTCCTCGCTGACCCGGCAGCCGATTATTGCTGCGATCAGCACTTTTGGCTTACTGATTTTTCTGATGGTATTGTATGTCTCGGGGACTTCGCAGGGGGCGGGCAGTGAACTGTTTATTTATTTGTCGCATTTCGGGCATTTTCTATCCTTTTTGGAAGGTGTATTTGACAGCAGTGACTTGATTTATTATCTGCTGTTTATTGCCGGATTTTTATTGTTGACCATCCATAAGCTGGATAACGACCGTTTGAGGGGCTAATAATGAAAATGACCCGAGCCCTGCACCAGCGTATCCGGGTGCAGAATGTACTGTTTTATGGCTTATTGTTTGCGGCGCTGGGCGTGCTGGCTTTTCTGAGCCGGGAGTATGTTTACCGGGCTGACTGGACTTACGGACAGCGTAACAGTCTGAGCGAAGCCAGTCAGTTATTGCTGGCCGACATTGATCAGCCGCTGAAGTTTATCGCCTATGTGCCGGATGATGCTGCGTTACAGGAAAAATTACGCCGCCTGTTCAGAAAATATCAACGTATTAAGCCGGAAATTGAGGTGGAATTTGTGAATCCTGATCTTGATCCGGTGCGGGCCAAGGCGGATGGCATTCAATATGCCGGACAGATTCTGCTGCGACTGGGAGAGCGTACGGAGATTATCGAATCAACCCGTGAACAGGTGATTGCCAATGCCCTGCAACGGATGACGCGTGGGGGTGAACGGCTGGTGGTGTTTCTGGAAGGGCACGGTGAACGTGACCCGCTGGCGGAACATTCTGCCGGAATGTCACAGCTCAGTGCATCATTACGCCGTAGCGGCTTTCTGGTACAGCCGCACCACCTGGTACGCAGCCAGTCGCTGCCGGATAATGCCCGTTTCCTGGTGATTGCCGCGCCACAGCGTGATTTGCTGGAGGGAGAGGTGGATTTGCTGCTGCGATATGTGGAAGAGGGCGGTCATTTACTCTGGCTGCAAGACCCCGGTGATACGGAAAGTCTGGCTCCGCTGGCTGAGTTGCTGGGCATTCGCTTTGGTGAGGGCACCATTGTGGATGCCAATGAGCAGTTGCATGAAATGCTGGGGATTGATCATCCGGCGGTGGTGCCGGTGGTCGATTACGGACATTCGCCACTGGGCCGCCAGCTGACCGGTTCGCAGAGTTTATTTCCGTTTGCCACCACGATCAGACGTTTACCGGATCTGGCTGAGCAGGGCATTCAGTGGCAGGTGGATGAATTTCTGCATACCTTGCCGAACAGCTGGCTGGAAACAGCACCGATTGATGGTGAAATTGCCTATGCTGAAGAAGACGGTGATGCCCTGGGGCCGCTGGTCATTGGTGTGGCCTTATCAAGGCTGTTGAATCATCCTGAAGACGAATCTGTTGCTGAAACAGAGTCAACAAAAATCGTTGATGCGGATAAGGAAAATCAGCAGCGGGTGGTAGTAGTGGGCGACAGTGATTTTCTGCTGAATGGCAATCTCGGCCGGGGTGTTAATCTTGACCTGGCGGGTAATATTTTTAACTGGCTGGCAGCAGATGATAATCTGCTCAATATTCGTCGTATTTCGGCACCGGATCTGCGTCTGGAAATGGATCAGCGACTGGCGGTGGGGCTGGCGGCTTTCTTTTTGCTGGTATTGCCACTTGGGTTAATTCTGAGCGGCAGCTGGATCTGGTTCCGGCGGCGCAGACGTTAGTTGATGCGCTGAAAGTTTCACTACAGCATCGTTCAGCCTCTGAAAATATCTGCATAGGTACTTATAAGCCAGAACAATGTTATCAATCTAAGGAAAAGTGCTTTTCTGTGACCTTATCTTTATATGAATACTTAATCTGGCATACTGCTCTTCCCGGTGGAACATGTATAAATTCGCTCCTATTTGAACTACTTGTAACTTTGAACCCATACTTTTTTACCATAGCATTAACCTGCTCTTTTGATGCCTGTACAGGAACTTTAGAGCAAAACTCCTTCATGTTCTGAGAAGAATAATAAGGTATGTAGAAAAAGAAGTAGGCAGCCATTATCAAAACTGCCAACCCAAAAGTGTTCGTAGTTATTTTACGGTTCATTATGTAATCACTAATAATAAGAATTTATCCCTCAGCCCAGTGTGCTGATCATACAGCCCGCCCGCAAAACCAAACGGTTGGAAGCCTGGATTGCTGTCGCTGATGACCCTGCCCCAGACATCATAATCCATTCGCTGTACGACTTCACCGGTTTCAGTATCAACGGTCAGGCGTGGACTGCCGAGGTGACCACTGATGATACGGTAGGTTTTACCCTCGCGGATCATATAAGCCGGAACATTACCCTTACCCGCATACACTAAACGCGACACAATGTTGCCGGAGCCATCCAGTTCAGCCACTGGATTCAGCTGATCCTGATAGAGGAAGCCCTAGACCAGAGGACCGTTGACCTTTTTATTTATGTACGATTGCCTTGGGCCTTTATGCCGGATCGCATTGCAGCAAAATAGCCGTAAGTGTAGAATTGCGCCTGTCTATGTTCGGAAAAAGTACAAATTGGATGCAAGTAAAATTTGCGACTTGCGCTCAAAACGCGTACCTTCTGAGCCGCAAAATTTTAGTGACTCTGTTTTTAATGCAAAATCCTGGGCGGGAGGTTTCGAGCGGGGTAAAAGAAATATAACAGTTCCCCCAGTGTCGCTAAATGAAGTAAGTATCTGAAAAATATCGGGGATCTGGTTTTACAGATCACTGTGTCGATCAGGGCTTGTGCGCTGGTATTTTTTGATGCTGCTGCAAACGAATTATTATTTAACGACAGGCGTTGATGAAACGACATGAAAATCACCAAAGGTCTGAACTTACCCATTTCCGGTAAGCCGGAACAGAAGATCAGTGATCACCCAAAGCCGACCAAAGTGGCCGTGCTGGGGCGGGATTACCATGATCTGCGTCCGGCGATGAAGGTCCAGGAAGGGGACTACGTCAAGACAGGTCAGGTTTTGTTCACTGACCGTAAAAATGCTGGCGTGAATTTTACGGCTCCGGGAGCCGGTGTGGTGGAGGCGATTAATCGCGGGCCGCGTCGTGTGCTGAACTCGGTAGTGATCAGGCTGGATGAGCAGGAAGAAGCCATTGATTTCGGAGCGCATACGGCGGATGAACTGGATTCGCTGCAGGCGGATGTCATCCGGGCAAAGTTGCAGGAATCCGGGCAATGGGTTGCCTTCCGAACCCGTCCTTATGCCAAACCTCCGGCGGCGGATGCTACACCGGCATCTATTTTTGTCAATGTGATGGATACGCGGCCATTGGCGGCTGATCCGGTGGTGGCACTTGCAGGTAATGAGGAGGCATTCCAGCAGGGGCTGACGCTGGTGTCCAGACTGGCACCGAAAGTCTTTGTCTGTCACCAGACCGGCACGCAGATTCCGCAGGTCAAGGCTTCCAATATCAGCTATCACACCTTCGAGGGGGTACATCCCGCCGGTTTGCCCGGCACCCATATCCATTACCTTGATCCGGTCAGTGAAACCAAAACGGTCTGGTATGTGAGGTATCAGGATGTCGTGGCCATTGGCAAGCTGTTCACGACCGGTCAGTTGTCGGTTGAGCGGGTGATTTCGCTGGCCGGACCTCCACTGAAACATCCGCGGCTGATTCGTAGCCGCCTGGGGGCCTGTACTGATGAAATGGTACAGGGGGAGCTGAAAGATGACACACATCGGGTGCGGGTGATTTCCGGTTCGGTACTGGGTGGTCACCGTTCTGCCGGCTGGAGTGCTTATCTGGGGCGTTACAATTTGCAGGTCTCGGTCATTGATGAAGGGCAGCCGCGTGAGTTTCTGCACTGGCTGAATCCGATGTTGAAACAGTTCTCGGTGCTGAATGTGTTTTTCTCCAGGGGCCTGAAGAAACAGGAGTTTGGTTTCAGCAGTACCCGTCATGGCAGCGAGCGGGCCATGGTGCCGCTGGGCAATTATGAACAGGTGATGCCGCTGGATATTCTCCCGACCCAGTTGTTACGTGCGCTGCTGACCCGTGATACGGTGCTGGCTCAGGAGCTGGGGGCGCTGGAGCTGGATGAAGAGGATTTGTCACTGTGTACATTTGTTTGCCATGGTAAGTACGAATACGGCGCAGCCCTACGTGAATGTTTGCGCATGATCGAGAAAGGAGAGTAACGATGAGGAAAAGTTTACGCCGTATGCTGGATAAACTTGAGCCAACGTTCTCAAGTGGCGGCAAGTACGAAAAATTCTATAGCCTGTACGAAATGGTGGATACGCTGCTGTTCAGTCCGCCGAACCGTACTGCGGCGGCACCGCATGTGCGCGATGCACTGGATCTGAAACGGGTGATGGGCTATGTCTGGATGGCCACCTTTCCGATTATGTTTATGGCCTGTTTTAATACAGGTTATCAGGCCAACACAGCAATGGCTGCGATGGGGATCACCGAGCTGGATACCTGGCGTGGAGTGATCATGAATCTGCTCGGTTACAGTCCGGGTAATTTCTTCAGTAACCTTGTTCACGGCCTGCTGTATTTTGTGCCCATCTACATGGTGACCTTTATTGCCGGTGGTATCGCCGAAGTGGTGTTCGCCATGGTGCGCGGTCATGAAGTGAATGAGGGTTTCTTTGTAACCTCGATTCTGTATACCCTGACCTTGCCGCCGACCACACCGTTGTGGATGGTGGTACTGGGCATCTGGTTCGGCATTATTCTGGGCAAGGAAGTCTTTGGTGGTACCGGGAAAAACTTTGTCAATCCGGCACTGGCGGGGCGTGCCTTCCTGTATTTTGCCTATCCGGCGTATATGTCTGGCGATGCGGTCTGGGTTGCTGTCGATGGCTATACCGGTGCTACAGCCCTGTCCAGCGCGGCTGCCAATGGCATTCCGGCGGTGATTGATAGCGGAATCAGCTGGTGGGATTCATTTATTGGTCTGGTACCGGGCTCAATCGGTGAGACTTCGACGCTGGCCATTCTGCTTGGTGGCAGCTTCCTGCTGTTTGCCCGTATTGCCAGCTGGCGCATTGTTGCCGGAGTGATGATCGGTATGTTCGGCACCTCATTATTATTCAATATGCTGGGGTTGTCCGGTGAACATAATCCGATGTTCAGTGTGCCCTGGTACTGGCACCTGACGATGGGCGGTTTTGCCTTTGGTATGATGTTTATGGCAACCGACCCGGTAACGGCATCACATACTAATACCGGGCGCTGGTATTTCGGTCTATTGATCGGTGTAATGACCGTGATGATCCGGGTGATTAATCCGGCGTTTCCGGAGGGTATTATGCTGGCGATTCTGTTCGCAAATATCTTTGCGCCGTTAATTGACCACTTTGTGGTGCAGGCGAATATTAAACGTCGTAAGCAGCGTCTGGCTGCTAGCGGAGGTGCCTCATGAGTCTGATTAAAGACTTTCTGGACATGCCGAATGACAGCATGAAAAAGACCCTGATGGTGGCTACTTTATTGTGCCTGATCTGTTCGGTGCTGGTTTCGGGGGCAGCCGTTGTGCTGAAGCCGGTGCAGGATGCCAATAAGGCACTGGATAAAAAGCGCAATATTCTGCAGATTGCCGGACTGATGGAAAAAGGCAAAACGGTTGACGAGCTGTTTGCACAGATTGAGCCAAAAGTGGTTGATCTGGCAACGGGGGATTATGTCTCAGAAATTGATCCGGCGACCTTTGATGCCCGTGCGGCGGCGGTTGACCCTCAGCAGAATGTGGTACTGTCAAAGGAACAGGATATTGCTTCGATTAAGCGTCGTGCCAAGTATGCCACGGTTTATCTGGTACGTGATGCAGCGGATAAGGTGGAGAAAATTATTCTGCCGGTCAATGGGTATGGCCTCTGGTCAACCCTGTATGGCTTTATGTCATTGAGCAGTGATGCGAATACGATCACCGGCTTTGGTTTTTATGAGCATGCTGAAACCCCCGGTCTGGGGGGCGAAGTGGATAACCCGAGCTGGAAAGCACAGTGGTCCGGTAAAAAATTATTTAATCCGCAGGGGAATTTTTCACTGGATATTGTTAAAAGTGCAGCGCCGGACAGCGAGTATCAGGTTGATGCACTGTCAGGAGCGACATTGACCAGTAATGGTGTGGAAAATCTGGTGCGTTTCTGGGTTGGCGAAAACGGTTTTGGCCCCTATCTGCAAAAAATACGTCGCGGAGGTAAGTCATGAGTGAAGCACGTAAGGTTTTAGTGGATCCATTAGTGGATAACAACCCGATTACCTTGCAGATTCTGGGTATCTGTTCTGCGTTGGCGGTTACCAGTTCATTAAAAAATGCACTGTTAATGGCAGTGGCGCTGACGGCGGTTGTTGCATTTTCCAATGCCTCTATTTCTGCCATCCGTAACCATATCCCCGGCAATATCCGTATTATTGTGCAGATGACGATTATTGCCTCACTGGTCATTGTGGTGGATCAGGTGATGCAGGCGTATGCCTATGATACGGCCAAACAGTTGTCGGTATTTGTGGGCCTGATTATTACCAACTGTATCGTCATGGGCCGTGCCGAAGCCTACGCCATGAAAAACGGGGTCGGCATGAGCTTCCTGGATGGTATCGGTAATGGTCTGGGTTACAGCCTGTTGCTGATTGTTGTCGCTGTATTCCGGGAACTGTTTGGTTCCGGTACGCTGCTGGGTTATGAAATTTTCAAGTTGACCAAAAACGGTGGCTGGTATGAGCCGAATGGCCTGATGCTATTGCCGCCGAGTGCCTTTTTCATTATTGGCTTGCTGATTTGGGCGATTCGTGTCTGGAAGCCTGAGCAGGTGGAAAAACCGGATTTCAAGATTCATGAACAACACGCCCTGGGCGATCGCTAACAGGAGAGCATGACAATGGAAGCGATGCTAAGTTTATTTTTCAAGGCGGTGTTCGTTGAGAACATGGCACTCACTTTCTTCCTCGGGATGTGTACCTTTATCGCCATCTCGAAGAAAATCAGCACAGCCATCGGTTTGGGGGTGGCGGTCATGGTGGTACAGGTGATTACGGTACCGGCCAATAACCTGATTCTTAACCTGTTCCTGAAAGAAAATGTACTGCTGGACGGGGTGGATCTGCGCTTTCTGGGCCTGATCAGCTATATCGGTGTGATTGCGGCAATGGTACAGATTCTGGAAATGTTTCTGGATAAATTTGTACCAGCGTTATACAACGCGCTGGGCGTATTTTTGCCGCTGATTACGGTGAATTGCGCCATTCTGGGTGGCTCATTGTTTATGGTGGAGCGTGATTACACCTTCGGTGAGTCGGTTGTCTATGGTCTTGGCAGTGGCTTTGGCTGGGCATTGGCGATTGTTGCTCTGGCCGGGGTACGGGAAAAACTGAAATACAGTGATGTACCGGAGGGTCTGCAGGGACTGGGCATTATCTTTATTACCGTAGGTCTGATGTCGCTGGGTTTCATGGCATTTTCCGGTATTCAGTTATAAGGGCAGGGAGTTTGACATGACAACGGTATTTTTAGGCGTACTACTGTTTACGCTCATTGTGCTGGCATTGGTGGGGGTTATTTTATTTGCCCGCTCCAAACTGGTCGCGACCGGGAATGTGAATATTCTCGTCAATGGTGAGGAGAATCTCGAAGTCGCACCCGGTGGTAAGCTGCTGGGGGCGCTGGCTGATAAGGGTTTGTTTATATCCTCTGCCTGTGGAGGAGGGGGTACCTGCGCACAATGCAAGGTGAAGGTACTGGACGGCGGGGGCTCCCTGCTGCCGACTGAAGAGGCCCATATTAATCGCCGCGAGGCCGCTGAAGGTGAGCGGCTGGCTTGTCAGGTGGCGGTGAAGCAGGATATGAAAGTCGAGGTTCCGGAAGAAGTCTTCGGTGTGAAGAAATGGGAATGCACCGTTCGTTCCAATGAAAACCGGGCTACCTTTATCAAGGAGCTGGTACTGGAATTGCCGGAAGGTGAGAAAATTGATTTTCGTGCCGGTGGTTATATCCAGATTGAATGTCCGGCCCATGATCTGAAATATTCGGAGTTTGATATTCCGGAAGAATATCGTGGTGACTGGGATGAGTACAAAATGTGGGATATTGAGTCTCATGTGAGGGAACCGGTTGTCCGTGCCTACTCCATGGCAAATTATCCGGAAGAAGACGATATTGTAATGTTGAATGTACGTATTGCCTCACCCCCACCGGGAACAGACTATCCGGCGGGGCAGATGTCTTCGTATATCTTTAACCTCAAGCCGGGTGACAAAGTGACGGTATCTGGGCCGTTTGGTGAGTTTTTTGCCCGTAAGACGAAGAATGAAATGGTCTTTGTGGGTGGTGGTGCCGGTATGGCGCCGATGCGCTCGCATATTTATGATCAGTTGCGTCGCATTAAGGAAACCGGGCGCAAGATGACCTTCTGGTATGGTGCGCGTAGCCTGCGTGAAGCCTTTTACATTGAGGAATTTGACCAGCTGGCAGCAGAAAACCCGAATTTCGAATGGCATATGGGGTTGTCTGATCCGCTGCCGGAAGATAACTGGAAGGGGTATACCGGGTTTATTCACAATGTTTTGCTGGAAAATTATTTGAAAGATCATCCGGCTCCGGAAGAATGTGAATACTATCTGTGTGGGCCGCCGATGATGAACTCATCGGTGATTCAGATGCTGATTGATCTGGGTGTAGAGCCGGAAAATATTATGCTGGATGATTTTGGCGGTTAATTTCTGGCCTAAAATGGTTTTGCCCAGAATAGACTGAGACATAAAAAAATGGGGTGCAAAATGCACCCCTAAACCGCTAGGAGGAGATCAGGATATTGCCTGATCGGTTCCGATTATAGGATTGTTGCGGCGCACAATCAAGTGGGATTTCCGTCAAGTTTTATTGAGTGTCCCTTTGCTTAATTAAAAAGGTGTAAAATGCAGGTTTTTTTTCTGACATTTATTATTTTTGCTCTGGCAATGTTGGGGTTGGCAGTTGGCTGGCTGTTTAGTCAGAAAACCCTGAAAGGCAGTTGTGGCGGGGTGTCTGCGTTACCTGGAATGGAAGATCATCAGTGTTCCTGTTCCGCGCCCTGTGAAAAGCGCAAGGAGCGGATGCGTAAAAATATACAAGCTGCACCACGCACAGAAGCCACAGAAACCGTGGTAGAATTTAAGGTGTAAAAAAAGATTTTTTTAATCTTCCCGGAGAAAAATATTATGCCCGCACCGCCCTTACAAGTACGTTATTACATGTCCCCCCGTTTTGCCACGATTGGGGAAGGACAGGCGGTCAGTGAAGCAATCAGCCTGTTTACTGAACGGAATTTATTTGGTGCTGCGGTGCTGGATAATCTGGGCAATATGGTTGGTGTTTTATCAGTAACCGATTGTATCGGCGAGGCCATTAATGAAGGTTTTGATGCCGGGTCCAACCGTAAGGTCAGGGTGCTGATGTCGAAAGATGTACGCTCTGTGGACATTGATGACAATATTCTGGATGTGGCAAAAATGTTTATGGAGCAGCCTTACCGGCGCTATCCGGTTATGGATGACAACCGTGTTGTCGGGGTTATTACCCGTCTTGAAGTCCTTAAAGCCCTGTCGAAAATCGGCCATGCCGGTGTTGCCGTCTAGGTGGATGTTGGAAGCTGCAGTATTACTGCAAGCGTGCTCTGGTTATGCCTGAGTTACCTGAGGTTGAAACCACCCGCAGAGGTATAGAGCCGCACATTTGTGGCCGCAGAATCCGTGAAATTATTGTCCGGCAGCCCAGATTGCGCTGGCCGATACCGGTTGAAATTCAGCAATTGGTCGGGGCGCAGGTGACTGAAGTCAGGCGTAGAGGCAAATATTTACTGCTGGAAACGACACAGGGTACCGGGTTGATCCATCTCGGTATGTCGGGGAGTTTGCGCATTACCGAGTGTTCCACGGCAGTGGAAAAGCATGATCATGTCGATATGATATTCAGTCATGGCAAGGTGCTGCGGTTACGTGATCCGCGCCGCTTTGGTGCTGTATTGTGGGCAGGTTGTGGTGAACTGCATCCATTGCTGAGTCAGCTGGGGCCGGAGCCACTGAGTGATGATTTCAGTGGTGAGTATCTTTATGAAAAATCCCGTAACCGCCGTCTTAATGTCAAGGCGCTGATTATGGATGCACATATTGTAGTGGGTGTGGGTAATATTTATGCCAACGAAGCCTTGTTTGCTGCCCGGATTGATCCTCGGCGTCCGGCAGGAGAGCTTATGCTGGCGGAATATATGAGTCTGGTGGCCGCAATAAAAACAGTGTTACTAAAAGCACTTGAACAGGGCGGTACAACACTGCGTGATTTTGTACGGGAAGACGGGCAGACCGGTTATTTCCAGATTAGCCTGAATGTTTACGGGCGTTCTAATGAACTCTGTCTGTCCTGTGGCACACTGTTACAGCAACTCAGGCAATCACAGCGTTCCACCTGGTTTTGTCCACATTGCCAGCACTAAAACCGGATTATTCGTAATAATGAGCATGAGGCCGTTTGGCTTCGGCCTGTTCCAGTACGCCGCTCAGCATCAGTTCACGCAGTACCTGACGACGTACACCCCGTTCAATACCCGCACTAATCCCCACTTTGTAAAAAGCATAACAGGGTATGCTGATAATCACCACACCGATTAAAAAGTAGATAAACAGATCCAGCATGCCGAGGTCTCCAGAGCCTTATTATTATTTTTACTAGATTACTTGGATGATCCTGAATGGAAAATTTACTGTTGTAACGCACCAGGGCAATTAGGCATGAATATTAATCTGATCGATGAATGCCCGATATTTCAAGGTATTGCACTGATTTGTGACTCATGAATCAACCCCCAGCGTTTGTTCCCACAGGCCCGCGTCGGATACCACTGGTCACCATCCCGTTCACGTACTGCCTCATTATAAACCGTGATTGTCTGCTGCTGACGGATCTGACAGATAATATCGCCGTTCGGGGTGGCACGGACATTGGTGGGCGGGTCAAACACGTTTACCTGGTGTAAAAGATTGGACGGGATACGCGTCAGCGCGGTAATACGTTGCTGATAATAACGCCGGATGCACTGGGTGGTTTGTCCCTGATTCGACGGGTTGAAGCAATGCTGGCGGATGTAACGGTCACGCTGTTTCAGCCAGTCTTTCTGGTGTTCTTCCAGGGTTTGTTGTGCCGAAGGTGGCAGTTGAGCAATGGTTTTGTTGAACGTGTGGTTGAGTGCCAGATCAATATTGCGGGTTTCATCGTCGTTGCAGATTGCATCTTCGACATCAGTGCTTGCCTTGCGGCAGTCGAAACCGGCGGGTGCCGTGGCGTTTACATTCAACGGTGTGTTTTGCGTATGGTCCGGTGCTGTATGAGGAGTGAGCCAGTAGTATAAGGCCCCGATACCCAGCAGCAAGGTAACAGCCGGTAGTATCCGGAGTAAGGGTTGTTTGTTGATGGTTTGTGCAGTTGGCGGCACCGTGTCAGTCGGTGGTTGCCGGTCTGGATGGCCCGGTTTGCCCAGATGAGCTTCCAGTGCTGCGGTCAGATCGGCAATACCATGTTTGTAATATTTATTGTCCAGCTCCAGTGCCTGGCGGCGGGACAGCGGTTTCAGATTATCCGGCAGGTCATTTTCACCTGGCATAGCCGCCCCATTGACCAGTACCGGAATAATATCAAAGTTGTCCTTGATCGCTCTGGCGACTTCCAGCCGTACAAAATCATCGGGATTGTCCAAGCGTCGTTCACCCTGACTGTCGCGGATGTTCAGCCATTGTGGACCGATCACCACCAGCATCATGGTACAGTCCTGCAGGTTCCGGTTCATCATGCTGACAAAATCGGTGCCCAGTGGAATGTCATCCACATCCATAAAGATCTGTTCCTGGCCGAAATGTTGTGCCAGTTCGTTATATAAAGCACGGACATAACCGGCACTGTCCTGCCGACGGTAGCTGATAAAGACTTTTCCCAAGATTTATTCCTCTCCAGTCTGTGTCTTCGGTACAGGTTCAGTATAGTTGATAAACCGTCTTTGTAACTATTCAGCCCCCACTTTGACAAATGCAGGCCATTGTCCCTGAAAGAGCAGATTAAGCGCCTCAGAAGAAGACACGCTGTTTTTCCGACAGGTAGAAAGATAACTGCGGATACGG